>JADMIO010845882.1_pt1 | contig 120569 bp, 125 predicted proteins | sample 8958161 | NCBI WGS metagenome assembly JADMIO01 (sample SAMN16585339, study PRJNA669376) | soil metagenome | isolation source: Crop rotation soil | place: USA: Cullars Rotation, Alabama | collected 2011 | reverse complement strand
CGCGACAACTTGTCCACGTGGAATTCTAAGCTTAGGATCCCAATGTGCTGGAAAGGCTTTGTTGGTTACAAAACCTGCGAGGTCAGGATTTACTTTATTGAATACGATCGGCAAGCTATTGTATTTATTAACGATGTCGCCGTAATATTTGGTAGCATTCACTTTATCCAGTGAAGATCTTATTACAGGCATAAAGGCAGCGATCAGCTGATCAGTTGTCTTCTCCCTGAAAAAATGAGTAGCGCTGGTATCGCCGTTCTTTACCAGCCCGATGGCATCACTGATTGACATGTTTTTTATGGCGTTCACAAAAATGGGTTTTGCATATCCTGCTGCATCTTCAGCGCCCCGGTTTATCTGGAGTATCGCTTTGTCCACCATACTGCCAAAGCCGATATCACGTAGTGTGTTCTCGATCTTCTTTGCATCTGGAGGCAATAGTATTTTATAAATAGCATCCTTAAAGAATCCATCTTCTTTATTCAGTCTCAATACAGCATTGGTAAGACCCTGTGCCAGCGCCTCCCTGATCCCTGCTGCAGCCTCGGATTCCGTCACACCGGTTGATTGAGGCAATTGCTTTATAACATCACATCCGTAAAAAAGTATGGCAACGATCGAAGCAGTAAGTATATTTTTCATCTTTTAAGTTTATTGCCGCAGGATGGCAAGTTTCCTGCCAAAGTTCAGGATTAAAACCGTAAACGGTATCTTTGCCGAAATTTTTTAAATAAGGAATGAGCACACAACATTTGTCAGAACAGGAGATCATCCGCAGGGAGAAACTGGAAGAACTAAAGAAGCTGGGCATCGATGCATACCCTGCAGCGCTGTACCCGGTAAATACCAATTCTGTTTACATAAAAGAACATTATAAGGGCGAAGAGAATAAGGCAGATTTCGCAGATGTATGTATTGCCGGCCGCATCATGAGCGTGAGGGATATGGGTAAGGCCAATTTTGCGGTGATACAGGACAGTGTGGGTAAGATACAGATCTATATCAAGCAGGATGATATCTGTCCGAGCGATGATAAGAGCTTATACCAGGCCGTTTGGAAAAAATTACTCGACATTGGCGATATCATTGGCGTGAAAGGTTATGTGTTTACGACAAAGACGGGAGAAACTTCCATTCATGTGAAAGAGTTTACCATTCTTACCAAATCACTGCATCCGCTCCCGGTGGTAAAAGAAAAAGATGGAGAAGCATTTGACGAGGTTACCGATCCTGAGTTCCGTTACCGCCAGCGCTATGCTGATCTTATCGTGAACCCTGGCGTTAAGGAAACTTTTATCAAGCGTACAAAAATGATCAATGCCATCCGTGAATTTTTAAATGAGCGGGGTGCACTGGAAGTGGATACACCGGTATTGCAAAGTATCCCTGGCGGGGCAGCAGCAAGGCCATTTATCACACACCATAATGCGCTGGATGTACCCATGTACATGCGTATCGCCAATGAATTGTATTTAAAGAGGCTGATCGTTGGTGGTTTTGACTGGGTGTATGAATTCAGCCGCAACTTCCGCAACGAAGGAATGGACCGCACACACAACCCAGAGTTCACCGTGCTTGAATTCTATGTGGCTTATAAGGATTATGAATGGATGATGGAAACAACAGAGCAGCTTTTGGAAAAGGCTGCAACCGCCACCAATGGTTCAACAAAAGTTTTAGTGGGTGATAAGGAGATCGACTTTAAAGCACCCTACAAAAGAATAACAATGTATGATGCTATTAAAGAACATACGGGCTTTGATATCTCTGCAATGGATGAAGCAGGCATCAGGGATGTCTGCAAACAACTGCACATTCATGCTGATGAAAAATGGGGTAAGGGAAAATTGATCGATGAGATCTTCGGAGGCAAATGCGAAGCAAATTATATACAGCCAACTTTTATTACTGACTATCCTGTGGAGATGAGCCCGCTCACCAAAAAACACAGGAGCAAGGCGGGGCTGGTGGAAAGATTTGAGCTGATGTGCAATGGCAAGGAGATCGCCAATGCATACAGTGAATTGAATGATCCGCTGGAACAACGCGAAAGATTTGAAGAACAGACCAAACTGATGGAACGTGGCGATGATGAAGCCATGTTCATCGACCATGATTTTTTAAGGGCCCTGGAATATGGCATGCCGCCAACAAGCGGTATCGGCTTTGGTATCGACAGGATATGTATGCTGCTCACCAACCAGCATTCCATACAGGATGTGCTCTTCTTCCCGATGATGAGGCCTGAAAATAGGGAAGGATAAGTTGTAAATTGTAGAAATACTTTCTATATGAAAGGCTTCTTTTTATTGCTTCTTATCTATTCTCCTTTCTCTTCCTTATCGCAGGATAATGGGATTTATGTAAAATTTGAATCAAAAACAAATAAACAGAAGGTTGCAACATACTATGTGTCCGGACAGAAATATGTGCAATCCAGTACCATTTCAGTCCCCACACGAAATTTCATTTGGATAAGATTTAACGAATGTGTCCCCAGCCAAATAAATCTTGATGGCTACGGTATTGTTTCTTATTTAACTGCGGGTTTGTTATGCAGCGATAGCGTAATAATAAATATTGATAACGGACATACTACAATCATCAACAGAGAATACATCGAGTATGAACAAAATTACTGGTACCATCTCCGTCAATATTATTCAAAAAGAAATTTTCAGCCACGTAGTAAATACTGGAATTCCTTGCAGCAGCAATATAAAATTGAAAAAGAATTTCTCGATCAGGCCCATAATAACAAGATAATTTCTGGTACATTTTATGAAAAAATGCGATTGGACCTGCCATATAAAATCAACAATTATATTTTAAGGGCGCCACTTATTTATACATCTGTTGTTAAAGACTCTTTAATAACCTGCAAGTGGAATAAAGACAGTTTAATAAATACTGAAAGTTACCTGGATTATGTAATAGGCTATATTAATTATTTTGAATTACCCAGGCTGCAAAACGGTCCGGTCAGGGATAGCGCTTTTTTTTATTATGCCTACAGCAATACTTCAGGGAGATTAAGAGAAGAACTATGCTATTATCAGCTCACTGTTTCAAACAGTTACAACAACCCTGCTTATTTGAAACAGTTTGAAGTTTTTAAAACGATCAACAAAGATGCCACACGGATCAAAAGCATAGAAGAGAAAATAACCAATGATAAAAGAGAAGCTTTATTGCGGCAATAAATCATCTTTTCATAGCCCCATTCATCAATTTCGTTGTATCTTTTCTTCCCAAAAAACTATTTTGTCCACTCATTTAAAATAAGTTCAAACATGATCAAGCTATTAAAACCAGCTGCTGCTTTTTTATTCTTAACCGCAGTTGCTTTCTCATCCACGGCTCAGAAAAAAGACCTGACGGATGAACAGTATTTCAAAAATAATTTCAAAGGCATTACCAACCCCATGCCCCAGGTGGTAAGATGGCTGGATGACAGCCGCGTTATGATCAGGAGGGATGGAAAGAATTTTGTAGTGGATGCAACCACAGGAGATGAGAGCAATGCCACTCCCGCCGATACAAAAACAGACGACAAAAAAACTACGGTCTCAATAAAAGACAATGACATCTATGCAAAGATCAATGGCACCGATGTACAACTGACAACAGACAAAGAAAAAAAATCAAATCCAACACTGAGTCCTGATGGCAACTATGTTGCCTACACAAGGAAGAATGACCTGTACACAGTTAATATCAGTACTAAAAAAGAAACAAGGATCACCAATGATGGAAGTGAGACCATATTGAATGGTTATGCCAGCTGGGTTTATACCGAAGAGATACTTGGCCGCCGCTCTCAATACCGTTCTTTCTGGTGGAGCCCTGACAGCAAGCATCTTGCGTTCTTCAGAACAGATGATTCTCCCGTTCCCATCTATACCATTACAGATGGCGCAGGCCTTCATGGGCTGGTGGAAACAGAACGCTATCCAAAAGTCGGTGATCCTAATCCCGAAGTAAAGATTGGGGTGGTTGAGCCAGCCGGAGGCAATATTGTTTGGGCCGATTTCAATCCAAAAGATGATCAGTACTTCGGTATGCCATACTGGAAACCCGACAGCCGTACTTTACTTGTGCAGTGGATGAACCGGCTGCAGGATAACCTGGTCATTTATGAAGTGAATATCTCAACAGGATCTAAAAAAGAATTTTATAACGAAAAGCAAAAGACCTGGATTGACCTGGATGATGGCGGTGAGCGCATTCATTTCCTGGAAGATGGTACCGGTTTTATTTTGAACAGCGATGCAACTGGCTGGAATCATTTATACCTGTATAATATCAATGGGAAACTGCAAAACGCCATCACTGCAGGAAAATTTACTGTCACCAATCTTAATTATGTGGATGAGAAGAAAGGCATTGTTTATTTTACTGCAAGAGGTATTGAGAACACAGCAAGAACAGATTTTTACAGGGTAAGCATCAATGGAAAGAACATGGAGCGCATGACCATTGGTGACTATAATAACAATATCAGCCTTTCTCCAGACGGGACCTATTTCATTGCCACCTATTCCAATTCTTCTACTCCTCCGAAGATGACCCTGATGAGCAATAAGCGGAAGATCATCAAAGACCTGGCAGATGCAAAAGGAGAAGAATTCAACAATTACAATTTTGCCAAGACAGAAATAATCCGTGTAAAGAGTGATGATGGCCTGTATGATCTGCCTATGAAAGTAACCTGGCCCATGAATATGGATAAGAGCAAAAAATATCCTGTGCTGATCTCGATCTATGGTGGACCCAATGCTGGCACTGTAATGGACACCTGGGGCCTGAGTGGTGGCCAGCAATGGTATGCCAAGGAAGGTTTGATCCAGGTATCAATGGATCACCGTGCAAGCGGGCATTTTGGAAAAGAAGGAGTGAATTACATGTATCATAATCTTGGTTACTGGGAGATCAAGGATTACAGCACGATGGTAAAATGGCTGATCACTAATGGCAATGCCGATGCAAGTAAGATATGTATCACCGGTTTCAGCTACGGTGGTTATATGACCTGCTATGCTTTGACATACGGAGCAGATGTGTTCACTCACGGTATGGCGGGCGGCAGCGTAACCGACTGGAATTTTTATGACAGTCACTATACCGAACGCTATATGGGCACCCCAGCCAATAATGCTGAAGGATATAAAACAAGCTCGGTGCTGAACTATGTAGATAAATACAAGGGCATGCTACAGATCGTTCATGGAGTTATAGATGACAACGTGCACATGCAAAACAGCTTAAGGCTGATCGATAAACTGGAAGACGCTAAGAAGGATTTTGAATTCATGATCTATCCTGGCGGAAGGCATGGATGGGGCGGTAATAAGGGTATCCACTTCCAAAACCTTAAAACAAAATTCATCTACAAATATCTATTGGAGAAAGAAGTACCTAAATCGATGATCAGGTAATATTGAATAAACCACATTGATGCCGCAGCTTAAAAGGTTGCGGCATTTTGTTTTTCTGAACCGCATAAAGACCAATGATACGGGGCAATACTTTTATCATAACTGCGTTCTATTGCATAGCTGAAGATCAATGCGTATTTTTCGGCTAAATAAAACCCAATAACATGACAAAATTCATTCCCACAAGATTAGCCGAAGTTGGTTATGGACTGGTAATGGTAGCATTCGGTATTCTTCACTTCAAAAGCGCCGAGATGGAAGTAATGCAAAGAAGCATCCCTTCCTGGATGCCCGGAAGCCCATCAACGCTGATCTATATCAGTGGCGCTGCTTTTGTATTGGCAGGCATTGCCATTCTCATCAATAAATTCAAACGCATAGCCTGTTATATGCTGGCGCTGATGCTACTTGTGTTCATCGTTGTAGTTCACGGGGAAAAAGCAATTAAAGGTGATTTTTGGCAACCCCTAAAAGACGCGGCGATCGCCATGGCCGCCATTATGATCGGCAACAACAGCAAACATTAACTTATACAAAAGCCACTGCAATATGAATCGCAGTGGCTTCATTCTTTTCCCCTTTACACTTTATTTTTCTTCCTGTTCTTAAACGTCAGGTAATCGAAGAAGTAGATCACTCTTACTGAGATACTGTTGAACTGTGGCCCGTCGATTGTCTTTCCCAGGTTGGATACATAATTCTTTTCAAAATCACGGCTGAATGCCTCTGCAATATCTTTCCATCCGATGCTGAAGAAACTTCCCTGGGCAAACTCCCAGTTATAGACCATATCAACTGTGAAATAGTTATAGTTCTGGTTCACATTATCTGTGAAAGGGCTTGCTGGGGTTTGAAGTTTACCATCTGCATCCAGTTCATAAAATTGAACAGGTCTTACTTTACTCCAGTAATGTCTTGCCCTTAATGACAACCCCATTTTATTGGTGAAGTTGTATTTAAAGTTCAACACATTCTCCAGGCTGTTCACATTTCTCCTGGCGAAGATGATCACGTCTTCTGCAGGGCCAATATTGGCTGCCCAGCCGGGTTGGTTCTTTGCATCCGAATAATAGGTAGAAGCATTTACAGAGAATTTGCTGCTGAAACGCATCCTGCCATAAAGATTAAATTCAACGCTTGTTCTGTTGAACACGCCTCCTGTTCCTGAAAATATGCTTCCGCCCCAGCCCAGTTTTTTCGCATAGTTGCTTTCCCACCATACATTGGCGCCAAAATTTCCTTTGTTATGGAATACCTTGCCATAATACCTCGGTTCATAAAAATCATTGTAGGCAAGGCCTTTACTGATATTAAATCCTACCCACCATAATTTTTTTGTCTGGCCATTGACATTCACATTAAAATTTGCATTCTGGTACATCATAGATCTTCGCCTTAAAACATCTATCGGCGATACAAGCCTGCTGTAATAAAGGTTCGCATTTATGTGCAGCTGGTTATACCAGCCTTTTGGTTTTGTAAAATTATATCCAAACCAAGCTCCCTGGTCCATGGTATTATTATTGGTGAAATATCCCATATCGCTCTTATCGTATTTGGCATTATAGAGGTCCTGCCACACATTAAAATTGAAGCGCCCGCTTGTTTTACCAAAATAAATACTGTGGGCATAACCTGTTGTTGTTTTATCAGCAATGATATTGCTGAAGCTGACATTGCCGCCAACATTCCATGTATTCTTTTTATCATTCAGGTCAAACAAACCGGAAGTCACGTTGGCATCATAAGCACCACCGCTACGCCACACATTTGTATTTACCAATGAGACACTACTGTTATGTTTCATTGTTTGATTAAGCACAAGGATATTGTAATTGGTCAACGGCATGGTTTCTTCCTTCCGCGTTTCTGCGGAGGTTTTATCCTCGAATTTGGTATACTGTGCTTGTGTAACAGCATTCAGTATTCCAATACCCAAGCCTTTTTGTGTACGGCCGCTGATCTTTGTCGCATTGATGATCTTCGCCTGCACGGGATCTTCTGTTACAATTTCATTCGCCCCGGGAGAAAGCCATTTTTTATATCTTGGATCAACACCAATACGCCTGCTGTAAAAAAGATTTCCTTTATTGAATAACTCTGTGCCTTCTGTAAAGAAGGGGCGGTTCTCATTGAACTTTTGTTCGAAGGGTGTAAGGTTGAGTGTACGGTTATCAGATTGTACCTGCCCAAAATCAGGGATCAGTGTCATGTCCAGTGTGAATGCCTGGTTGATACCATATTTAAGATCCATTCCCCCATTGATCGTTGCAGAATTTTTTTTCACGTCACCTGTTGCGGTGCCATCGTGATTGATGTATGTTGACAGGTATGGAGAGAATTGCAATCTCAATGGTGGTTTGATATTTTCAATTCCTGTGAACAGGCCTTCCTGTGTAAGAAATCCATTTACATTCGGATCTACCGGTTGCCAGAATAATTGTTCGCCGCTTTTTTGCCTTCTTCTTACAATGTTCAGTCCCCAATCCTGTACTTTCTTTTTGCCGAACCTGATCGCAGAATATGGAATGAACATCTCGAAGCTCCACCCGTCTGCCTGGATCTTTGATGCACTTTTCCAAACCGCATTCCAGCTAAAATCTTCGCTGTTCCCGTTTGTATTGGGAGCTACTTTTGCATCCATCTGCTCGCCAAGTGGCGTAACGAAATATTCAAACCCATTCAGCTTATCGTCATAAGTATCGAAGACAACACCGATAAAATCATTGGAGCCAAAGCCATCGCGGCCGACCAATTCAGCATTAATACTGTCTTTTAATTTTTCATGTAAATAGCCGCCAACATATACACCTTGGTTATCATACACAAAATAGACCTGGGTAGCATTTTCAGGGTTCTCGGGCTTGAATGGAGTGGGTCGTATGGCAACGAATTTATCAGCAACCGGGGCTTCCTTCCAGGCCGCATCGTCAATTATCCCATCGATCTTTATTGCTGAATTTATTCGCTTTGCAGCTAATTGCCGCTTTGCTGGCTGACTATAAGCAGCTGTGGTAAGCAGTATGCATAAGCATAATGCTCCCATCTTAAAAGATTTCATGGCTATACTTTTTGGTTTGGTACGTCATCATCCATGGCGATGATGGCTTCACGAAAATAAACGCACCACTACCAATAAATGTTACCATTCATATAACAAAAAAGCTTTTAGGATTTCATTAACAGGATACGCTAAACAAAAAGATCGTTGTACAATTGGGCGCCGGGAACAACTGAATATTTTGAAAGGTCAGTAACGCCTTCCTTTGCCAATACGTCCTCATCAATGAATGTATTGCCTGTACATGAAGCAGGAGATTTTGATAATATAAAGTAGGCTGCGTCAGCAAGTATGTCCGCGGTCCTGCTCATCTTCATCAGCATCTCTCCGCCAAGTAAATTCTGGACAGCAGCGGTTGCAATGGTTGTACGAGGCCATAGCGCATTTGCGGCAATATTATATTTTTTTAACTCTTCGGCTAAACCCAGGGCGATCATACTCATATCATATTTACTGATGGTATAGGCAAGATGGTTACTGAACCATTTCATATCCATATTCAAGGGCGGTGAAAGATTAAGTATATGTGCATTCGTGCCTTTTTTAAGATGGGGGATGCAAGCCTTACTCATCATGAACGTACCTCTTACATTGATATCATACATGAGGTCAAAGCGCTTGGGCTCTACCTGTTCTGTCGGTGAAAGATTGATGGCAGATGCGTTATTGATCAGTATATCGATGCCACCAAACTTTTCTACTGCTTTATCTACCACCTGCTGAACCTGGTCTTCAAAACGTATATCACACTGTACTGCCAGCGACCTTCCTCCGGCAGCTTCCATTTCTGCTGCCGCTGAAAAAATAGTTCCTCCCAGCCGAGGATTCTCCTCCACACTTTTTGATGCGATCACAATATTGGCTCCCTCACCTGCCAGCTTTAATCCTATTGCTTTTCCAATACCACGGCTTGCGCCCGTTATCACTACCGTCCTGTTTTTAAACGACATACTACTGGTTTTTTTAAAGTTAGCATAAAATGTGTACCCCCCGTCTGGGCCAGGTTGAAAAAAAATTAAACAAATGTTTGATTAATATTAAACGATTGTTTAAATTTGCGTTTTAATTATTGAATATGGACTATAATGAAAAGCAGGTAAAGATCATTGAAGCAGCAGAAAAACTGTTTGCTGACAATGGTTTCGACGGTACTTCAGTGAGGAATATCGCTGATGAAGCCGGGGTGAACCTCGCCATGATCTCTTACTATTTTGGTTCAAAGGAAAAATTGCTGGAAGCGCTTTTTGCCTACCGGGCTTCCGGTACCACACAGGTACTGGAAAGCATGTTACAGAATAAAGAATTCTCCCCCATTGAGAAAGTAAATGTAATGATCGACTACTTTATCGACAAATTTCACAACCAGCATTGTTTTCATAAGATCATGATGAGGGAGCAGATAGCCTACCAGCGTACCGCCACATCTGAACTGATCCAGGAATTTAAAAAACGCAACCAGCTGTTGGTAAAGCAACTCATACAGGAAGGACAAAAGACCGGTGACTTTAATAAAAATATTGATGTGCCGATACTAATGGCAACATTGATCGGAACCGTATCGCACCTGGTAGCAACCCAGCATTTTTACAGGGAGATCAACAACCTGCAAAACATGCCCGATGAACAGTTCCAAAAACTCATCAGGAAAAAATTGAGTACGCATTTCAAATTTATTTTTAAAGCAATCTTGACACATGAAATATAAATGGATAAAGAAAGGAGCATTGGTAATCATCGGGGCATTGGCCTTACAGTTTTTGCAGGCACAGGAAAGCAGGACGCTTACACTAAAAGAAGCGATCGACCTTAGCATCGCCAATAGCAAGACACTCAAAATGAACAAAGAGAAGATCCTGGAAGCAACATATGCAGTGAAAGAAGCCAATGAGCGGCGTTTACCGGAAGCATCGGTGAGCGGATCTTATTTATATCTTCCGGTACACCCGGTGATCGATCTTAAATCCGGATCAAATAATGGCGGGCCATCTGTTAACCAGGCGGTATATGGAATGGCTTCTGTATCGGTACCATTATATACAGGTGGTAAACTGAAATATGGGATCGAATCTGCCAAATACCTGGAACAGGCTGTTAAACTGGATGCTGACAATGACCTGGAATCAGTGATACAGAACATAACCAATGCCTGTATCAACCTATACAAATCATTCAGCGCTGTTGACCTTGTAAAAGAAAACCTTGCATCATCCCAGCAAAGAGTGAAAGATCTTTCCAACCTTGAGAAGAATGGTTTACTCGCAAGGAATGACCTGTTGAAAGCAGAACTGCAATCATCCAATATCGAACTTACTTTACTGGATGCTGAGACCAATTATAAGCTTGCCAGTGTGAACATGGATATCATGATGGGATTGTCCGAACAAACTTTACTGATCCCCGACAAATCCGGGTTGAGCCTGCCCGCAACTATTAAAACGCTGGATGAATATGAAGCGGATGCATTGAAGAACAGGAAAGACCTTGCATCACTTTCCTATCGTAAAAAAGCTGCAGAGCTTGGTATTAAGAATGCAAAGGCGGATTATTATCCATCTCTTGCCTTTACCGGCGGATATGTTGCTGCTGACATTCCAAAATTCTTTAGTGTTTATAATGCAGTGAATATAGGCGTGGGAATAAAATACAATATCGGCTCATTGTGGAAGAACAAAACTAAGATCGAGCAGGCAAAGACAAAAGTGAACGAGGTAAAGATCAATGAAGAGACACTTAATGATAATATCCGCCTCCAGGTGAACCAGGCATATGAAGCATATCTCGTAAGCGTGAAAAAGATACAGGTCTATGAAAAAGCCGTAACACAGGCCACTGAAAATTATCGTGTCATCAAAAACAAATATGACAATTCACTTGCTTCCACAACAGAACTGCTGGATGCAGATGTTGCATTGTTACAATCCAAATTAAGTGTTACCAATGCCAAGGCCGATTCGTTTCTTGCCTATAATAAAATATTATTGGTAACCGGACAATTAAAAGCTAACTAAAACTGTAAAAAATTTTATGGAACAGAACACAAACGAAAACCCGGGTCATATTCAAAAGGCCGCAGAAGACAAACCTAAAAAAAGAAGTAAGGTATTCATCATTATACTGGTTCTGCTGGTTGTGGCCGGTGGTTGGTTTGGTATTACTAAATACCTGCACGGACAGAAGCACGAAGAAACTGATGATGCCCAGGTAATAGCAAACATCAGTCCGGTTATTCCAAGAGTTGCCGGTTATGTGAAAGAAGTGAGAGTTAAGGATAACCAGTTGGTAAAAAAAGGCGATACCCTTTTGATATTGGACGACAGGGACCTTAGTTTAAGAGTACAACAGGCAGAAGCCGCTTTGGCAACAGCTAAAAGCAATTATAGCCAGGCCGAAGCTACTACCAACGCAAGCAAAGCAAATATCGCAAGTGCAAGAGCGGGTATCTCTACTGTTGATGCGCAGATCGAAGCGGCCAAAGTAAATGTGTGGAGAGCTACGCAGGATTACGAACGCTATGCCAACCTGATAAAAGATCATTCCATCACGCAACAACAATATGAACAGGCATTGGCAGCGAAGCAAACTGCGGAGCGCCAACTGGACATATTGCAGCAACAGAAGAACCAGGTATCGCAACAAACCAATGCAGTTGCTTCCCAGAGTAATGCTACTTCTTCTCAAATTGGCGTAGCCGGTTCTGTTATCAAGCAGCGTGAAGTAGAAGTTGCAGAAGCAAGGCTGAATCTTTCTTATGCTGTAGTAACAGCGCAGGAAGCGGGCATGATATCAAAAGTGAATGTGCAGGAAGGGCAATTTCTCCAGGCGGGGCAATCGGTATTCAGCATTGTTATTAGCCAGGACATTTGGGTGGTAGCCAATTTCAAAGAAACGCAATTTGAAAAAATGAGAATAGGGCAAAAGGTAACGGTACATGCCGACGCATTTCCCAATCATTCTTTTGAAGCAACACTTACATCTTTTTCGCCTGCTACCGGTTCACAATTTTCATTATTGCCGCCCGATAACGCCAGTGGCAACTTTGTAAAAGTGGTTCAGCGCCTGCCAGTCAAGATCGAATTCAATAATACCGGTGATTCCCTGGTCAAAGAATTGAGGCCGGGTATGAACGTAACCGTTGATGTGCACCTGAAATAATAATCATGCAAGAGACAGTATCTTTAGTTGAATACGGATCAAGAAGGGTGATCATCACTATCACTGCCATATTTTGTGCATTGCTTGAAATTGTGGATACTACCATTGTGAATGTGGCACTTCCTAAAATGCAGGGGACCTTAGGTGCAACACTTCCCGAAGTTGGCTGGGTGATCACTGCTTATGCTATTGGCAATGTCATCATTGTACCGATGACAAGTTGGCTATCGCAGCAGTTTGGCCGTCGCAATTATTTTGCTGCCTCCATTATCATATTTACCGTCTTCTCTTTTTTGTGCGGTAATGCCACAGGCATCTGGGAGTTAGTTGCATTTCGTTTTCTGCAGGGCATTGGCGGTGGCGCTTTACTCGTTACTTCTCAAACCATTATTACCGAAAGTTATCCTGTAGAAAAAAGAGGAATGGCGCAGGCTATTTACGGTTTAGGGGTTATTATTGGTCCAACATTAGGTCCCCCGTTAGGTGGATATATAGTTGATCATTTCAACTGGCCTTTAATATTCTACATCAATATTCCAATAGGCGTAATTGCAACCCTGCTTACTTTACAATATGTAAGAAGCCCGAAATATGGAGAGAAAAGTTCTGTTGCTGATATTGACTGGCTGGGTATTGGCCTGTTGGCTATAGCAATCGGTTCTTTACAATATGTTTTGGAAAAAGGACAGGAAGATGATTGGTTCAGCAGTAATACTATTTTAACGCTGGCAATAACAGCAGGTCTTGGTTTGTATTTTTTTATATGGCGTGAATTGACTTTCAGGAATCCCATTGTTGAATTGCGTGTTTTAAAGAACGGGAATCTCAGGGTAGGTACAATTCTATCCTTCATTATGGGTTTTGGATTGTATGGCTCTACATTTATCATTCCTTTATATACCCAAACTATTTTAGGCTGGACCGCTCAACAGGCAGGTATGCTGATGATACCGGCGGCACTCACAACAGCCGTGATGATGCCAATGATAGGAGCTTTATTGCAAAAAGGAGTGCCGCAACAATATCTTGCTGCCGGAGGTATGTTACTTTTTGCGGTATTTACATTCTGGGGGCACAATATCCTAACACCCAATACCAATGCTGATGATTTTTTCTGGCCGCTCATCATGAGAGGAATTGCAATGGGCATGCTTTTTATTCCTGTTACTACGCTTTCGTTATCAACTTTAAAAGGAAAAGAAATAGGCCAGGGATCTGCATTTACCGGTATGATGCGGCAACTGGGGGGCTCCTTTGGCATTGCACTCATCACCACTTTTTTAACAAGGCAAAATGTTACGCATTGGAGCAACCTTGCCTCTAAACTGGATGCGAGTGATCCTCTTGTTCAACAAAGGTTCCAGGGTATACAACATGCATTGATGAGTAAAGGGATGGCTGCCGATGAAGCTGTTAAAGCCAGTTACAAAGGGTTAAACGGTATGGTGCTGAAACAGGCAGCGGTATTATCTTATATGGATGTATTCCTATACCTGAGCATGATGTTTTTAATATGCGTACCCTTTGTGCTGATGGTAAAAGGAAATAAAAAGAAGAAGGTGGACATTGCCGAAGCAATGCATTGATCCTTTGCAAAAAAATCAACGTCATTACGAGAGAAGCGAAGTAATCTCCAAAACAGGAGATAACTTCTTTATTCTTCCCCGCAATGACGTTCAAATTTATTTTACTGAAGTGTTGCTTCGTGCGTAATGTTCGTGTTCAGCAATTTTGAAATGGGACAGTTTGCTTTTGCATCAGCAACCGCTGTATCGAATTGCTCTTTGTTGATACCGGGTATTTTTGCAGTAACGTTCAAGTGTGATTCGGTGATGGATCCGCTATCCAAAGTAATCGTGCAGGTCGTCTTGATCTCGTCAGGTGTAAACCCCGCCGCATTTAAAACAAAACTCAGCTTCATACTAAAGCAGCCGGCATGGGCAGCAGCCACCAGTTCTTCGGGATTTGTACCTACACCTTCTTCAAAACGGGAAAGATAAGAGTACTGGGTTCCGTTCAATGTTGTGCTTTGGGTGGTTAAATTGCCTTTACCTTCTTTGCCTGTACCGTTCCAGACGGCTGTTGCGTTACGTTTCATGATTTTTGTTTTATTTGTTTTTGATATTGTTCTTCATTAAAGCCGATGATCAGTTTATTTCCATGCTCAATAACGGGCCGTTTAATAATGCTGTTATGCTCCATCATTACTTTTATCGCCGACAACTGATCTTTTACTTTTTCCTGTTCTTTTGCAGGTAGTTCACGCCATGTGGTACTTCGCTTGTTAAAAATATTCTCCCAGTTTTCTTTTTTGAACCAGCTATCCAGTTTCTCTTTATTTATCCCTTCCAGCTTGTAATCATGGAAAGTAAAATCAATATTGTTCTTATTCAGCCAGCTGATCGCTTTTTTTGTCACGTCGCAATTAGGAATACCATACACGGTTATTTTCTCCATATCAATATTCCGGTAATTCAGGTTTTGTTTTCATGATCGTTTCGATCTTCTCGATCACTTCTGGCGTAAGGATCTTTACCACCTCCAGCGCTTTCAGGTTATCCGTCAACTGTTCTTTTTTGGTAGCGCCGAGGATGGCGGTGCTCACATCAGGATTTTTGATACACCAGGCGATGCTCAGTGCAGCCGTTGTTGTTTTTAATTTTTTAGCCAGGTCAGCCAGTTTTTTTACCTTCTTTATCTTTTCATCCAATATCCATTTATCCTTTAGCCAGTTGAACCCCTGCAAAGCAAAGCGGCTGTCTTTCGGAATGCCATCATTGTATTTACCGGATAGAAGTCCTGAAGCAAGCGGGCTCCAGATCGTTGTTCCCATGCCCACTGTTTTAAAGATCATCTGGAATTCATTTTCCATTTTATCACGCTCAAACAAATTGTATTGAGGCTGCTCCATGGTGGGCCCGATCAGTCGATATTGTTGTGCTACCCTGTGTGCTTCCATGATCTCAACACCGCTCCATTCACTGGTTCCCCAGTAAAGTATCTTTCCCTGCTGCATCAGGAGGTTCATAGACCAGACTGTTTCCTCGATAGGGGTATTCTTATCGGGGCGGTGACAAAAGAACATATCAAGATAATCGACCTGCAGGCGTTCCAATGCTTCATGACAGGCTTCTACCAGGTGCTTGCGGCTGCAACCAGTTTGATTAGGCCTGTTCTTCATTCCCCTCCATCCCCAGAAAGCTTTTGATGAAACGGTGTAAGACGTGCGGTCCCACTTTTTCTTTTTCAACACACGGCCCATCATCTTTTCACTTTCACCCAGTGCATACACTTCGGCATTATCAAAAAAGTTTACGCCATTGTCATAAGCAATGCCCATCAGCTCATCGGCAGCCTTGTCATTGATCTGTTTACTGAAGCTTACCCAGCTTCCGAAAGATAAAACGCTTACCTGCAATCCTGATCTTCCAAGGCGACGATATTCCATAATTATTTTATTGAGTGCCCGAAGTTAAGATAACAAAACTAAAATGAGGGTTGCTTAGTTTCCGGGAAATTCAGAATTGCGGACCTTTATCATTCCTGTCACCTGTATAATATGCCATTCCTTAAAGTCCTGCCTGGCTTCCATGCCAATCCCGTCAATGATCTCCATTTTGCGGCGGATGCGTACGGGCTTATCTGTATAAAATTCATTGCCGACCCTGTTCCTGTCCCACCACAATTCATTGCAGTATAAAGTGTCGCCGGCAACATTGATGATCTTTACGCTGTCTTTTAAAAAGACCTTGCTCTGTGTTTCAAAATATTTGCCATACAGTGCATCCAGGCGGCTGTCGATACCGGCGCTGTCATTATAGAAATCAACATGCAGTTTTTTAGGAAATTCAACATAGGGCATGTCTTCCTGTACCCTTAGCATGAGGGGAGATAATAATTTGGCCTTGGCTTTTCCACCCAGCGTGTAATTGATGTCAACATTCTTCAACTCCTCGATGTTAAGGTTCTTGCTGTTGTATTCCTGTAATTCCTTTTTGTCATTTTCACAGGAAAGCAGGAGAACAGCTGTTGAAAGGCCAGCGGCAATGCAGAGGAGAATGGCTTTTCCGGCCATGAAGAATTGTTTGATGAATAAAGCTCAAAGATAAATTAATTGTACTTAGGCTTCTGGAACCAGCGTGCGTTCATTGAGATCCCCACACTGAAGCGAACGATATTCTCACGCAGGTTGGTTTGTTTATTACCCCTGTTGCCGATCTCGAGCGCCGTATTTAAAACAACATATTCGCCGGTATAGCTGATACGTCTCAGTGTGGTGAGTGGCATACCTGCGCCGAGTGTAAGCCCGTACTCAGGCCGGTTGCTGTTCACTTTGATATAATCTGATCCATAATAAAAACCGGCCCTGTATTTTACAAAGTTGAAATATTTCTTTGCCGGTGTATTCAGGCTGGCAGGATAGTATTGTGTACCTGCCCTGATGGTCCAGTTATTCTGTAGCTGGTCTGACTGGCCATAATAACGATAGCTGTTCCAGTTACCCATCTCGAAGTCTGCCCCATACATCCAGTGTTTGCCCTGGTAGCTGAAGCCAGCTCCAACAGTAGAAGGAAATTTGATAGTTCCTTTTACATCTTTCTGTTCATATACGCTATCTATCCTGTAATAACCACCATTGGCATCATAGGAGATCGTTTCCCTTATAAGATCATTGTTTGCTTTCAGGTTATATTGCATGTTACCATAAACACCCAACCTTAATATTTTCGGCAACTCATCTTTTTTATCCTTGTTGAACACCATTTCGTATTGCATGCCGCCGCTTACAAAAAGCCCGCCGAAGGTGGTTTTGTTCTGTGAGTTTGACATGTAGTAAGTGACCGTATCGTTTATAAAATCGAGCCTTGTACTGTAATCCTTGCTACCGAACATATAGCCGGCATTAACGCCAATGCTGAAGTTCTTTATGCGCAGACCGGTGCTGATAAAAGCCTGGTTAACCCCACCATTTCCTTCATAGATCGTATGGAGGCTATCGATGGGCATACGCTCGTTCTTTTCGATCTTATAATTTATTTTGGAAACAGGGCGCAGGCCAAAACTCATTCCCCACCTGATGTCTTTTTTGAGCATTTTCGGTGTACTCAGTGGGAACCCGATCTGCAGGTAAGAAAAGTATGAATTGGCAGAATTGAACTTGCTGGAAGGATTAGATCTTTTCAGGGTCCTGAAATCAGCCTCTGCACCCAGGTCAAAAATGGTATTGGTAAGCGATGCAAGCGTAGCAGGGTTGGTAAAGTTCAGACTTTGGTAGTCTATAACACCTGCAGCAATTCCTCCCATACCACGTGTAAAAATATTATGATTAGGGGTAAGATCGCCAATCCCATATCTTGAATAAGGAGAATTTTCCTGGGCTACCGCCCCCAATTGTAAGCCAAGAACCACAAAAAGTACGGGTAAAATTTTAGCCATTGTTAGTTTCACTAAGTGCATATAAGCCTTTGAATAAGAAATAAGAGTCGGCAAATATCTTGTTTTTAAGCTGCCCCGCAAAATGGGTATTATCGCCCCCGGTTAAAACCGCGTTAAAGTTGCCGTATTTAGCGGCATAAGCATCAATGAAACCATCCATTTCATAGGCGATTCCGGCAATTACCCCGCTTTGCATATTTGTCTTAGTATCATAGCCTATCAGCGGAAAATTCCACTCAGGTTTGACCAGTGGAAGCTTAGCCGTAAATGTCTGCATAGCCTTAAACCTCATTTCCATCCCCGGGGAGATGCTCCCCCCTATGAATTCGTGGTATTGATTGATAAAATTATAAGTGATGCAGCTTCCCAGGCTGATAACAAGGTTATTCTTACCCGGGTAAAAATGAACGGCTGCAGCCGCCAGGGCCAGTCGGTCAGCCCCGATCGATTCAGGTTTACCTACCGGGGTTGTAAAATTAGCTCTTGTGAGATGGGATAACTTATGAAACCTGGTCTTCTCCGCCAGTAATTTTTCTATCCCGGTATTGTGATCAATCACCGAAGACAGTATTGTTTTTTGAGGTTGCTGTTCAGCCAGTAGTTTTTCGATGGTCGAAGCTTCGTCATTCTCCAATACCAGCTCTGCTATGAATTTGTCGTTCTCAAATACAGCGGCTTTTAATCGTGTATTCCCAAAATCGAAGCAGATTGTTTTTATCATGTAAGTTGGTTTAGGCAACAGGTGTCCCGGGCTTCAACCGGGCAAGTGCAAACTATAGACTGTCAAACCCTTTGATATTTTTAAAATGGCCATTGAGCTTTACTTTTTCTTTCAATACTTCCATCTCTGACAAAAGCGGCAGCACTTTGGTAAGATGTCGCTTCAGGTATTCCTGTCGCTGCAACTCGTATAATAGTTCCAGCAACTCATATTCCTCCTGTAAGGATAATCCCGCATGATGAGCAACATCATAGCTCCATAATTCTTCATCAGCTTTTTTAAAATCCTTCTCCACTTTCAGCATCGTATGAAGGGCCCGTATACCTTCAATGACCGGTTGCATTAAATTCCGCTTCCCTTTCTGGTGGTTGGTGGGATAGTGAACGATGGCCCCGCTGTACAGTTTATCCGGCAGTTCCCTGATCATTTCCAGCATTCTGAAAACTTTCAGTCCTTCTGTTTTGATATCCATCTTGCCATCTTCATATACTTTGGTTATTTCCTTTACCTGTACCAGCGTTCCCATTTCATTTATCTTTTCATCAATAACAGAAGGAATGCCGAATGGTTTTTTGTGTTCAAAGCATTCATTGATGAGCTGCTTATACCTTGGCTCAAAGATATGCAGGTTGAGTTGTTCACCTGGATAAACGACAATACCAAGAGGAAATATAGGAATGAAATTCGTCATGCTGAATTACACAGCAAATATACCGCCGTAAAAAATCACAAGCCCTATAAAAGCGAAATTTATAGCGATCGGGCTGACAATTGCCCCTTCTTCATTTGCCGGAGATATTGATACTTTAAGAAAGTATACCATGCGGTTGTCCTGGCAATAATAAAGCCTTCCCTGCCATCCAGGAAGCCGAGGCGGAAAATATAATGTTGCAAAAAAGCAAACACCGGGGAAAAATACAACCTGAAGAAATTCGGCTTTTTGCCATTCTCAAAATACTTCTTTGCATTCATCATTGCATAGTGCCTGGTCTTTCCAATATAATCTTCCAGGTTATTAACAGTATAGTGCAGGATGTTCCCCTTCAGTGTTGTTACTTTTACATTTACCGGGAAGATAAGTTCTTCATGAACGGCTGCATCATTCCATCGCACTGTCTTCCGGTTAAACATACGGATATGGCTGTCAAATCCCCACTCACCAAAACGTATCCACTTATTGCAGAAGAAATTTTTGAACCGCATGTTGAACACCTCTCTATCATCCTGCAGCGGAAGCTGAAGCAATGACTGTTTCAATTGTTCATCTATTGCCTCATCTGCATCCACATTCAATATCCAGTCGTGCTTTGCAGCATCGATCCCCCTGTTTTTATTGATACCATATCCTTCCCAACCCATCTCAATAACATGAGCATTGAATCCACGGCATATTTCAACAGTGCTGTCAGTACTCCCGCTGTCCACAACTACGATATCATCAGCAATACCCTGCAGGCTTTGCAGCGTAACGCCAATAATATGCGCTTCGTTTTTAGCGATGATAACAGCAGAGATATTCATGCTGCAAAGAAACAGGAAACATTTTCAAAAATTGAATTAATTGGGTATTTGAAATTAAAAATTGAAATTTGTTCAATGTGGCAGCAACAGTTAGACGAGATCAAACAGGGTAACAGTAAAACACTGGCCCGCTGCATTTCTTTTATTGAGAACGAATCTCCCGGTTACGATGAGCTCCTCCGGCAACTGCCTTCTTCCAATACACCTGTTATCGGCATCACTGGTCCGCCCGGTGCCGGTAAAAGCACGCTTGTTGATGCATTGATCGGCCTTTTGACTTCTAATGGAAAATCTGTTGCTGTTCTTTGTGTTGATCCTTCTTCTCCTTTTAACCTGGGAGCTTTGCTTGGCGATCGTATAAGAATGAGTGAGTGGTATAATCATCCACGCGTGTTCATCCGCTCACTGGCAACAAGGGGTTCATTGGGCGGGCTGCATCCAAAGATCATCGAGATAAGCGACCTGGTAAAAACTGCTCCATTTGATCATGTCATTGTTGAAACCGTAGGCGTGGGGCAAAGCGAAGTGGAGATCGCCGGGCTTGCCGATACAACGGTTGTTGTGGTAGTGCCCGAAGCCGGTGACGAAGTGCAGACCATGAAAGCGGGGCTGATGGAGATCGCTGATGTGTTTGTTGTAAATAAAGCGGATCGCCCGGATGCAGACCTGTTTGTAAAGAATCTCAGGCTGATGCTTGCTCCTGCTTTTCATAATCATAAAGCGGAAGTGCCTATCATAAAAACCATCGCATCGCAAAAACAGGGTATTGATGAATTATTAGAAGCTATCAATGATCATTGCTCGTCAGGGGAAAACAATAAGAGGCGATCGTGGCTGATAGCAGAGAAAGCATGGCATCTTATACAAAAGAAGAGGATGAAGGACATCAGCAAAATTGAATTGGAAAAGGAGATCGGGTCAGCGGGGAAAGATTTCAATCTTTACCGGTTCATCAAAAAGTATTTGTAATGAGAATTATCGATTGCTTTACTTTTTTCAACGAGCTCGACCTGCTGGAGTTCAGGCTCAAACTCCTCGGCACTCATGTTGATCATTTTATATTGGCAGAATCAAACCTTACACATTCGGGCAAACCCAAGCCCTATTATTTCGAAGAAAATAAAAAAAGGTTTGAGCCCTGGCTGCACAAGATCACAACCGTTCAGCTAAAACAAACTGCCGATGGCCTTGATCTTGAAAAAAAAGAAACAAGCTATAATCCTCAAAGCGCTGCCTGGAAATTGGAGAATGAACACAGGGATGCATTGTCCATTGCCGGTAATATTGCCGATGATAAGGATCTTATTATTACCAGTGACCTCGACGAGATCCCTGATCCTCATTCATTAAAGAAAATAAATACCAGCGAAGGGCCTGTGGCTTTGTCCATGCTCTTTCATTATTATTTTCTTAATTGCCAGAACGCTGGCAAGGAAAGGTGGTGGAATGGCAGCATCGTATGCACAGGCAAACAATTCAGGCAAGCCTCGCCGCAACAATTGAGAGACAATAGAAATGTGTACAGGCATATTCCAAAAGCCGGCTGGCATTTCTCCTATGTAGGCGGCCTTGAAAAAATCAAGATCAAGATCCAGTCTTTTGCGCATACTGAATTCAATAAAGAAGAATATTTGAAAGATGAGAATATTGTAAAGGCAATGGAAGAAGGCAGGGACATTTTTGATCGCCCAGGTACAACTTATAAATTTGTTTCGCTGTTGTATTATCCTCCTTATCTCCGTCGGGTAATGAAACAATATCCCTCTTTACTGCATGTAAATAACAAGGATGGCTTTTTCAGCAGCCTATATTATTCCGTAAAGCAAATTTTTTCCTGACCGATGGAAGTCCACGCAATAAATACCGCAGGCAAATTACCACTGGTATCCATTGCTATGTGCACCTATAATGGTGAAAAATATTTACAGCAGCAGCTTGATTCCCTGCTTGGTCAAACTTATCATCATACCGAGATCATGATCGTGGATGATGCCTCATCTGACCGTACCAAATACATTTTAGAAGAATATGCCGCAAGAGACAGCCGCATAAAATTCCTCATTAATGAACGTAATATCGGTTACAACAGGAATTTTGAAAAAGCTATCGGACTGTGCAGTGCGCAATATGTTGCTATAAGTGACCAGGATGATGTGTGGGAGAAAAACAAGATCGAAGTAATGATGCAACAATGGCCGGCCGGCTGCAGTTTCGTTTATTCTCTTTCAGGGAATTTCCGCGATAATGATATTGAGAACAGGACACCTGCTCCTGATGTAGTATATACTGATATCGCCGAAGTTTATAAACTTGTTTTCAGCAGCCCCGTGAATGGGCATGCCTGTATGTTCAAAAAAGAACTGATGCAAATATGCACCCCCTTCCCCCCAGATATTTTTTATGACTGGTGGATGAGTATGCATGCAGCAGCGACAGGAAAGATCGGCTGCGTTCCATACACACTCACCTGGCATCGGCATCATGATAAAAACAGCTCCAGGGATATCATGTCAATAAAAGAAATGGAGCAAAGGAATGAACAGCTAAGGAAGCAAAGCATTTATTTCATTGAAAGTTTTTGCAACGGGCGTATACTGGAGGGAGCGCAAAGGGATTTTTTACTTCAATACACATCATTATTGAAAGGTATCGATGGAAAAAGATTTTCGTGGCCGATGTTCAGGTTTGTATTCAATAACAGGAAAAAGATCTTTCACTATAAAAAGCCCAAGCCTTTTATTCTGTTCTCTTATTTAAAACATGCGATGAAAATGGCTTATAAGGGGTTGCTTTAAGATCGTTTTATTGCTCAGCAGTATCTTCAACATTCTTATTATGCTTCCACCACCTGAAACCGATAAATCCAACGATCGCGAATGGTGCAAGCATGAGGTAAAGGATGGCAGTATTTAACCCCTGTGCCGGCTTTTCTCCCATTTGTGAAACCGTTTTAGTACAAACTGAGCATTGCGCAAATGAAGGCGAAGCAAAGGCTATAGAAAAAAATATCAATATTATCGTTAAGGTCTTTCTCATTGACCCCGCAAATTTAAGCTAGTACTGTCTATTTATGTCCTGCCGTTCACGTATTTTTAACGAAGTTGTTTTCGGGAGACATTAAAGATTTTTTATTTTGCAAGAAATTAATCCTCATGTTCAAGCGGTTTTGTTTCATAGTGATCAGCCTTGGTGTCGTTTCTTCAGGTTTTGCCCAGATGGAAAAAAGGGCCAGGGTTTACTATGAAGCCGGGCTTCAGTCAGCCGCAAAGGGGCTGTACCCGGATGCGATCCTTTCTTTTAAAATGGCCATTGCCCTGAACAAGCAGTTTGATTCGGCGTATGCAGAGATGGGTAATGCTTATTATAAAAGCAATAAGATCGATAGTGCATTGATCTGTTACAGGGATGCGGTAACTGTAAACCCGGCTATGGTAGCTACCCAAATTGCTATGGGGAATATTTACAGGGATGTAAAAAATCAGTATGATGATGCCCTTAATTGTTATTTTAATGCGTTGAAATATGACAGTAAAAATAAAGCGACTTATTATAGTATTGCCTGGTGCTACAATGCGAAACAGCAATATGATAATGCCTTTACCTATGCCGTAAAAGCCCTTGAAATAGATAATGACTATAAACCTGCTTATAATGAACTGGCTCATTCCATTAGAAAAGGTGAAAAATATACCGCTGGTATTGAGCAGTTAAAAAAGAATATGGCTATTTCATCCCTCGACCTCCCACGGTATTATTCCGGCCTTTGTTATATACAGCTTAACGATAAGGATGGGGCATTAAAAATGTATGATGAATTGCTAAAATTAAATCCAAAACTTGCTGAAACACTAAGAAAAAAGATCGATGCCGGTCCGGTTAAGTAGATCATTTTCAGTCCTTCACGCCAAATCCAGTGTAAATGCCGTTTCCGGCCTATTGCATAATAGGCCCTTGATTTATATTTTGTGTAAAATTTTTACCCATGCTTCGGCATTCATTGACCCTTATCACCGGCTTAATGGCCCTGAACTTTGCTGTTGCCCAGAGCAAAACGGCAGCCCAGAGCTATGAGGATGGTATTGCGTTGATCAACCAGAAGAAATACGCCGAAGCTGTTACTTCCTTTAAAAAGGCCATTTCCCAGAAAAAGAACTATAAAGAGGCTTTTTATTATACAGGCTGGTGCAGCATCGAATTGAAAAAATATCCCGAAGCTCTTACTTACCTGCAAAAGGCAAAAGAGCTATGGCCGGAGGAACCAAAAGTATTTCTCGAAATAGGCTATGCACACGAGAAACTGAATAAGATGGCCGAAGCCAAAAAGAACTACAATAAGTGCATCGAATTACAAAATGATTATTCCCTTGGCTATAAGTATCTCGCTTATCTCTATTATGACGAGAAGAATTACCAGGAGGCTTTGCAGAACTTTGAATCATACATACGCTATGAGCCCAATATCACCAGCGATGAGGTCTATTACAGGAAAGGCTACCTTGAAAATGAACTCGGAAAATATAATGAAGCCATCCAGTCATTGAACAATGCCAATAATATCTTTCCCGATGATGCAAGCACTTATATAGAGCTTGGCTATGCTTATTTAAAGCTTGAAAATGCGGAAGATGCTATAAAAAACTATTCAAAGGCAATTGAGATCGATCCAAAGTCTGTGGCAGGTTACAACGGGCTGGCTGATACTTATAAAGACCTGAAGAAAGATCCTGACGAGGCATTGAAAAATTATTTAAAAGCAATAGAAATAGATCCTGCCAACAAAAAAGCCAATTATTCGATCGGCTGGTGCTACAATGACCTCGAAAAATATAATGACGCAGTGCCTTATCTTAAAAAAGCAATCGACGCAGACAGCCATTATGTAAGTGCTATAACCGAGTTGGGGTACAGTGATTACTCTTTGGAAAACTATGACAATGCCCTTACCCAGTTCAGGAAAGCGATCGCCATTGATAAAACAGAGTTACCCATTTACTATTCCGGCCTTTGCTATGTTGGTATGAAACAGAAAAATGATGCGGTGAAAATGTACCATGACCTCAGGGCAATGAGTTCTTCCTATGCAGATAAATTAAAGATGAAGCTTGATGCCTGGTGATCAGTTCTCCTTTATCTCTGATACAACAGAGCTGTTGTGAAATATTTCCTGGTCAAAGAATTTGGGTTCAGTAACAAAAGCTTTCAATTCTCCTTTCATAATAGTTGAAGATAAAAGGTCGTCGGCCCGGTACACAACTGGTGTCTGTGCAGCCAGCAGCTTCTTTGCTGCATCGATCGTAATAGCGTATGCATGTGTACAGTCATGAAACCCTGCTTTTTTTAAGTGCGGACTGAAAGGCTTTGGCAAAAGGTTACTTACCATTTTATAATTCCATGCCATTAACCCCAAGGCGCTGATGATCTTATAAAAGAATTGTTTGGCCTTTAATGAAAAAGTAACTTTCTCATGCTTCAGGTAACCAAGATAAACTAATTCCCAGTTGGCAGGTAGTTCATCCAAAGCTGCGGGCAGACCGATCATATTTTCAGTAAGCGGTAATACATCATCCTCCAATACCAGCACTTTTTTCCATCCCTGCTTTATCATCGCTGCGTACAACATCCTGTGTGAAAGAGAACAAGCCACTTCACCAGGATTCAATGCTTTACCCTGGCGCTGGTTTTTTCTGCCAGCCTCTTCATCATAAGTGCCATTCTTTTTAAGTGTATCAATATCGAGTTGCATTTTGTCAGCACCCCAAAAAAAATCATAGGAAAGCCCGTCCAGTTTTTTTTCGATCTCCAGGTGCCTTTCTTTAAAACGGGGCACAGATACAACAAGTATCTTATCAAAATACTTATTAAGCGATTGGATGCTGTTTACAGGTATCGGCAATGAAAAGTATTTAGTTGTTCAATATTCTTTGTGCAATATTATTAAATGTTTTGCCCCAGTTATCCCAGTTCAGCTCCTTTTCATATTTTTCCCTGCTGCTTTTGCAAAGTGCTTCATAATTCGCCTGGCCCGAAAATAACTCCGATATTTTATTTGCATAAGCCTCCGCAGCAGCTGAGAGCGGTAAGGTAAACCCATTGACAGCATTCTCAACATAACTGCTGATGCCTCCTGTATCTGTGGTGATCGACGGTATTCCAAACGCACTTGCCTCACAAAATACCACACCGGCACATTCCGCTCTTGCGGGTAGCAACAAAAAATTTGTATCAAGGAATATTTTATATAATCGTTCCGCTTCTTCTTTATTGTTTTTATCAATGAATGGAATAACAGTAACATCCTTGTCATTGACCGGCACAGGAGGTATGCAGCCAATGATCGTGAGATGTGCCGGGAAAGCATTTTTTTTCAAGGCATAGAAAGCATCGAGCGCTATTTGTCCGCCTTTTCTTTCCCATTCCACTCCCAGGAAAAGAATATTACAACAGTCTCCTTTTTCTTTTTTGAATGTTTCCGGACCAGGTATTTTATCAAGATTAGCGCCAAGCTGCGCAACGGTGATCTTGCTCTCAGGTATTCCATAATCATGTATCGCTGATTGTCTGGTCCATTCAGAAGCCAGTATGCAATGCGTGGCATTTTTAAAAGTACGCTTATCCATTTCGATACCCTGGTTGATATTATAACCTGCAATATCCCTGAATAATGGGTAATAGCCCTGCAGCTGGAAAAAAGTGGCATCTGTCATATAGATGACCGGAATATCCGCCTGGCAATAGGCAATAAGCTGCGGTGCGGAAGGAACGAATAAGATATCGACTTTTCTTTTAAGCAAATCCTTTTGTAATTGCCTGCTGAAAAATTTTGCGTAACCTTTAAGAAATTCAACCGCTGCCTTTTTATGAATGAGCTTTTGAAACTGTTTATGAAGGATCAGCGATTCCCTGATATGCCAGGGCCATTTATAATAGAAAAGTTCCGTGTCGTAATATTTACTGATGGCCTGGTGTGTATAAAAATAAGTTCCCGACCATGCCCTTTTATCCAATGGATCCCATCTGCCGGCAAAACCAATTTTCATATTCATTTATTTATAAAAATTTCCTGGCGATACAATTGTAAGTGCTGTCCCTCTCAAGAATATCCTTTACGGTCAGATCTTTTGCATATTCATCCCATGAAAAAGATTCCCATAAATGATGCAGGTAGGCAAGGGGGAAACTGGTCACTTTTTCAAACATAGATTCAAGGCCCGCCTTATCATACAAAGGATAATGAAAAGCATAAGGCCCCAGCAGGAATATCTTATCGGGGTGGGCTTCTGCTAATTTTATCGGGACCCTTACAGAATGTTCATTCCAGTACTTATCTCTTCCTTCTGAACGGAAAGAGTTATAAGATCGTAGCCACAGGTCCAGGAACTCGCTGTCTTTTTCCGCCAGCAGAACAGCATTGCAAAGGCCATTTATTCTGAGCGACGGGGGATGTAGGATCTTTGTGCGGATAGAATGTTTGATCTTTTGTCTCCAGTTCTTGGGCACGTATTCCGTCTTCAGTTCCTGGCCTATGATAAAAGGATGATCATACAATTCATGCAGGGACTTTACACAGATGGTATCGATATCAAGATAAACACCACCTTTTTCCTTTAAAGCCTGTAACCTTACAACATCTGCCTTGTGTGCAACATGGTGCAGGGGCCTGCCCATGAAATCATCAGGTGCTTTTATTTTATTAAGCGTCAGGTGGGATTTGATCTTGTCCCACCATTCCCCCCTGGGTTCATATTCATAATGAAAAAAAACAGCTTCGGGTTTATTGATCGCTATCGCCGATCTTATCGCTATGTAATGCAATAAAGAGAATGGCCTTCCCCCAAAGTCTGGCGCCATTCCAAATACAAAATGAAAAATGTTGGGTATCATTATCTCGGCTGCAAACAAAGATATCAAAGTGTTTAACTACAAATTGATATTTCTTTAATCCATGACCTTATATTATGAGCAATGGTTGCCTGTAGCCAAAACAGTTTTTTATATTTAACTTGCAATACTTAACCTAAACAGCAACGGCTAAAATGAAATGTAGATTCTGCAGTAAAAAAATAAATTCTGTCTTCATTGATTTAGGCAGCATGGCCGTGTCCAATGCTTTCCTCACCACCGAACAACTCAATAAGGGCGAGACCATCTATCCATTGAAAGTTATCGTTTGTGACAATTGCTTCCTGGTGCAGGTTGATGAATACCAAAAAAGGGAAGAGATCTTCTCTCCTGACTATGTTTATTTTTCTTCTGTTTCTGATAACTGGTTAGAGCATTGTAAAAAATATGCATTGGGAGCGGTTAAGGATTTTGAACTGGATCAGAATTCCCTCGTTGTTGAGATCGCATCCAATGATGGGTACCTGCTCCAGTACTTTAAAGAACAAAATATCCCCTGCCTTGGTATAGAGCCGACGGAAAGTACAGCCCAGACTGCGATCAGCAAAGGCATCAATACGATCGTTGAGTTTTTCAGTGAGCAGTTGGCCACCAAATTATCAGATCAAAATATCAGTCCCGACCTGATCATTGGTAATAATGTGCTGGCGCATGTGCCACACCTGAATGATTTTGTAAGAGGGTTAAAGATATTACTGAAGCCAAGCGGTGTTATGACATTCGAATTCCCTCACCTGGCAAGGCTTATTGAAAAGAAGGAGTTTGATACCATCTACCACGAACACTTTTCCTATTTCTCCTTTTACTTTATTTGTAACTTATTCCGCTTCCATGGTTTTGAAGTGACTGATGTTGAAGAACTGGAAACACATGGCGGATCATTAAGGGTGCATGTCAGGCATAAAGAGAATGAAGATATGACAGTAAGCAAAAGGGTTGGTGATCTTTTGGCAACCGAGATGAGCATGGGTGTGAACAGGCTTGATTCCTATACCGGCTTCCAGGAAAAGGCGAATGAAATAAAAAATAAGTTCCTCAGCTATATTATCAGTAAGAAGCACGAAGGAAAAAAGATCATTGGTTTCGGCGCAGCAGCAAAAGGGAATACATTTCTTAATTATTGCGGCATCAGGCCCGATATGATCGATTGCATTGTTGATGATACCCCTTTCAAACAGGGAAAATACCTTCCGCAAAGCCATATCCCCGTTTTGTCAAGAAATTATTTTGACAATAACTACCCGGATATCATCATCATTTTGCCATGGAATTTCAAGAAAGAGATCATTAACAAACTTGCCTTCACAAAAAAATGGGGGGCAGCACTCGTGACCTATATTCCTGAACTGGAGATCAATTAAAGGAGCATGAGATTTTATGAAAAAACCTTTTATATCTGTTTGTGTTCCGGCTTATAAAAGAGAAGTTTACCTGGAAAGACTGTTACAGTCCATTTCCATCCAAACCTTTTCAGGGTATGAAGTAATTATCTCCGATGATAGTCCCGATGACAGCGTCAAAAATTTAGCAGATCAATATAAAGATAAACTGCCCATCATTTACTCTAAGAATACTCCTTCAGCAGGAACGCCTGCTAATTTTAATATAGCGATGCTGAAGGCGAACGGCGAATGGATAAAGATCATGCATGATGACGATTGGTTCGCAAGCGGCAACTCCTTACAAAAATTCGCAGATGCTGCCCTGAAAACAACATCTGATTTCATCTTCTCTGCATGCAACAATATTTATTCTGCATCAGGGAAACAGGTACATGAATATTCCACCGGCTGGAAGAACAGGATGCTGAATAACCCGCTGAATCTTTTATACCTTAATACCATCGGCCACCCCAGCGTTACCATGCACAGGAAAGATGATGCCATTTTATATGACCTGCAGTTCCGCTGGGTATCTGATGTTGATTTTTATATCCGTTATTTTACAAAACACCCGGGTTATACTTATATCCCCGAAATGCTCATTAACATCGGGATCGATGAGACACAGGTGACCAACAGCCTTTATAAGAATCCCAATGTTGAAATACCCGAGTACCTTTTGCTGCTGGCAAAATTCCCGCCGGATCTTTTACTGCAGCACAAATACGTTTTCCATTGCGTATGGAACCTGGTGAGGCGTTTCCATATCAAAAATCTTAAAATGATAAGGGATCATGGTTATAAGGGCCTGTTGCCTGACAAGATCCAGGAGATCATCGATTTTCAAAAACCTATACCCAGGTTTGTGCTGAAGCAAACTGACTGGTCGAAGATATTAATGAACCGGTGTTACCGGAAACTAAGGCTTGTATAAATAGAAAGCAGCCTGGTCTGCCTGCTTTTCTTCATTATTCTTTTTGGTGATGGTTTTGAATCTTTCAATGTCTTCTTTTGTATAGCCTGAAGCCTGTTTGTTGACCATATAAGAATTGGGATCCGGTAAAGCAATGTCTTTTGCATATTGATCGCTGCCGATAAGGCTCATATAATTTCCATCAAATACTGTGTGCTTTAGTTCAAACCCTGCCTGTTCGGCAAGCAGTTGTATACTTTTTAACGAATGGATGATGATATGCCTTGGTGCATCAAGGTCCATCCAGTTTACGCCGTATTTTTTCCAGCTGTACATTCCCATTACCGGGGTTCTTATCAAAACATATTTCCCTTTGCGTGTGAGTTGATAAAGCTGACGTAAAACTTCCAGTGGCTCATCCATGTGTTCAAATGCATGGTGCAGCATGATATAATCATACTCGCCTGTTGTTTCAAAAATGCTCTTCCTGTAAATATTGATATCGCCATAATTCCTGTCCTCGTTGATAAAAGGGTCGATGCCCGTTAAATTGGTGAACCCTATCTTATAAAGATCAAGCAAAAGGCTTCCGTTACCTGTTCCCACATCAAGGATAGCATCATCGTGTTTGATACCCGGAATCTTCATCCATGAATAGTAGTCAGGCACTTTATACCCAATTGACAGAAGGCTGCCCAGCAATGCATTTTTCCCATGCAGCAAATAAGAGGACTTGATCTTTCTTAAAAGGCCCGGCGCTTCCAATGACAGGGAACGGTTGAAGGAATAATAACCTTCATTGGGATAATACTTTCCAAGGTTCTCCGGTAGCTGCTGGATCTGCATGCACCCGCAACTGCCGCATTCGATATAAGTGAATTCCTCTCTTAGTCCGAGCTGCATTTCCCTTACCTGGTATAATTTATTATCTCTTGCATTAAAGCAAACCCTGCAAACACCTGCTGACATTCCTTTTATATTTTGTGCAAACATAAAAAAATCCCCGCCTTTTGGGCAGGGACCTTTTTCTGCAGATTAAAAAAATATCTTAAACAGCTTCTGTTGACATCGACTTCTGTACCTTTTTCCTTTCATCCTCATTCAATATCACTTTCCTCATACGGATGTTCTTAGGCGTCACTTCGATGCACTCATCCTGCTGTATATACTCCATACATTCTTCCAGCGTCATCAGTGTTTTGGGTGCGATGCGACTTGCGTCATCACTTCCGCTTGCACGGTGGTTGGTCAGTTTTTTCGGCTCTGTTGCATTCACATTCAGGTCGCCCGGTTTGATATGTTCCGCAATGATCTGCCCTGCATAGACATCTTCTCCCGGGTCAACGAAGAACTTACCCCTGTCCTGCAATTTATCTATTGAATAGCCTGTTGTTTTTTCTGTATTCTTTGAAAGCAATACGCCATTGTTACGTCCGGGTATCGGGCCCTTCCATGGTTTGTATTCGGTAAAGCGATGTGCCATTACAGCTTCTCCTGCAGTATTGGTCAGCATATTGCTGCGCAATCCTATCAGGCCACGCGAAGGAATATCAAATTCCAGGTGTTGCATATCCCCCTTGCTTTCCATGATCAGCATTTCACCTTTTTTCTGGGTTACCAGGTCGATCACTTTTCCGCTGAATTCCTGGGGTACATCTACTACCAGGTTTTCGAAAGGCTCACATTTCTTACCATCAATTTCTTTTATAATAACGGTTGGCTGACCAACAGTTAATTCATATCCTTCCCTGCGCATGGTCTCTATCAAAATTCCCAGGTGCAGGATACCACGTCCAAAGACCTGGAAGCTGTCTGCGCCATCTGTATCTTCAACTCTTAATGCAAGGTTCTTTTCTGTTTCTTTCATCAGCCTGTCACGCAGGTGACGTGATGTAACGAATTTTCCATCCTTGCCAAAGAAAGGAGAATTGTTAATGCTGAACAGCATGCTCATCGTTGGTTCATCTACACTTATCAGCGGCAACGCCTCAGGAAATTCTACATCACAAACTGTATCACCAATGTTGAATTCATCCAGTCCAACAAGCGCACAGATATCTCCTGCACTTACTTCAGTAGCTTTCTTCTTTCCCAAAGCTTCGAAAGTGTACAGTTCCTTTACCTTCATTTTTTTGATACTGCCATCAGCCTGTACCAGTGCTATCTGCTGGCCTTCTTTGATAACTCCTCTCGCCACTTTACCTACTGCGATCCTTCCTAAGAAAGAAGAGTAATCCAGCGAAGTGATCTGCATCTGGGTTGTTCCTTCATTCACCTTTGGTTCAGGAACATGTTCAAGGATAGCATCCAATAAGGGGAGGATATTGTCAGTTGGCTCCAGTGTTGTATTCATCCATCCCTGTTTGCTGCTTCCGTAAATGGTAGGAAAGTTCAGCTGTTCTTCTGTGGCATCGAGGTTAAAGAACAATTCAAAGACGGCATCATGTACTTCATCCGGGCGGCAATTGGGTTTATCAACCTTATTGATCACCACGATTGGGTGCAAACCAAGCTTCAACGCTTTTTGCAAAACGAAACGTGTCTGCGGCATGGGGCCTTCAAAAGCATCTACCAGCAATAACACACCATCGGCCATTTTTAATACCCTTTCCACCTCACCACCAAAATCACTGTGGCCCGGGGTATCGATAACATTTATCTTGACGCCCTTATAGGTTACAGAGACATTTTTGCTGAAAATGGTGATGCCTCTTTCCCTTTCCAGGTCATTATTATCCATGATCAATTCGCCCGTTTCCTGGTTCTCACGGAAAATATTCGTGCTGTGCAGTATCTTGTCTACCAGCGTTGTCTTTCCGTGGTCTACGTGAGCAATAATTGCGATGTTCCTGATATTCATTTTATAAGTATTAAGTTACAAGCCGTAAGCAAAAAGTGGGTCTGAAAATTTTCCCCTTTACGGCTTATTTCTTGTAGCTGTTTTTCAGGGCGCAAAGGTACGCCAATTAAGGTTCATGGCAAGGTTAAAACTTAATTAATATGTCGATGGATTACTTTTTTATTATTAGCGTATAAATAGTAAAATATGCCGTCTATGAATAATATCAGGAAAACAGGAAGCAGGAAGCGAATCGCACTGGTAGCCCACGACAACAAAAAGCACGACCTCATTGAATGGGCCATTTACAACAAGGCAGCGTTGGCAAGGCATGAACTCATTGCTACGGGCACAACAGGCAAATTACTGGAAGAACAGCTTGACCGGCCGATAAAGAAAATGCTGAGCGGACCACTGGGGGGCGACCAGCAGATCGGAGCCATGATCGCGGAAGGCAAGATCGATATCCTTATTTTTTTCTGGGACCCGATGGAAGCACAGCCGCATGATAGTGATGTAAAAGCCCTGCTTCGCCTGGGCGTTGCCTGGAATATTCTGCTGGCCTGCGACAGAGCCTCAGCTGATTTTATCCTCACCTCACCGCTGATGCTGGAAGAGTACGAGATCATCATTCCTGATTACAGTCAGTACATGAACCGGAAAGTACCGGACTGATTTTTACCGTACATCAAATAATTAACAGCCTTTCTTTGAATTTATATCCTTTCCAGCTTAATTTTAGTGTTCATGCTAAAACAACTCCAAATGAAAAAGATCTTCTTTTCCGCCATTTTGTTGTGCTCCATACAATTTGTAATTGCGCAGGTTCAGTTCGACGCATTACAATTAACCCCGCAAATGCCGAAAGCTGGCCAGACGGTTCAATTCAAGTATGACACAAAACTTTCTTCCCTCATTGATGAGAAAAAAGTTGATGTACTTGTTTATCTCTTCAATACCAAAACAGGTTACAAAGTGATAGAGCCGAAAGTACTGCAGGCAGGAAAAGTTTACTCGGGTAGTTTCAAAGTAGATGATAATGCTACCTGCATTGCTTTCAGTTTTGCAGCAGATAAGGATGACAAGAATAAAGACCTGAACCGTGGCAAAGGATATGTTGTTCCGGTTTATACAAATGAGAATGTTCCTGTTAAAGATTATTATACTGCAGCAAATAGTATAGATGCCAGTTATGGCGAATACCTTTTGGGATTAACAACCGATGCCGCAAAAGGATTGGCTTCACTGGAGGATGGTATAAAGCAATATCCCGACCTCAAAGCAGATCCTCAATTCTTCAATACTTATTTAAGAGCAATTAACACAGCTAAGAAAAAAGAAGCTCCGGGTTTAATCCGCAATGAGTTGGCGGCCTTGGAAAGCAGGGGGAACCTGAAAGAAGCAGAGTATAGTACTATGATCTCGTGGTACACGAGGGATAAACAAAAAGAAAAGGCTGATAACCTCACTGCAGCGATGAAAGCTGCTTATCCCGATGGGAACTGGAAAAAGAATGAAGCAGGCATGAGCTTCAATAAGGAAAAAGATCCCGCAAAGAAACTGGCGCTTTATAATGACTATATAGCCAAGTATCCGCCTACAGAGGCCAGCAAAATGACTGTCGATAATTTCAAATCACAACTGGCCAATGCTTATGCTACTGCCAAAGATTATAATTCATACAATGAATGGATGAAGGGACTTGATAAATCAACGGTAGCTTTCAACAACAATAATGTTTCGTGGAATATGGCCGAAAAAGATGAGAACATGGAGGAAGCAAAGAAGATGTCTTACATGGCCACAAGCTATGCGAAGGCTGAAATGGCTAACCCAACAGAGAAAAAACCGGAAAGCTATACAACCAAACAATGGAATGACCAGCGCAAATATCAATACGCCATGTTTGCCGATACCTATGCTTTTATACTCTATAAGCTTGGTGATTACAAGGGTGGTTATCCTTATGCAAAGGAATCTGCAGAGATCAACAAGTTCAAAAATGCAGAATATAATGAGCGGTATACACAGTTGCTTGTAAAAACTGTTCCCGAGGCCACTGCAAAAAAAGAGATCGAGCGCCTGGTAAAAGAAGGGGCAGCATCATCCAAAACGAAAGATCTGCTGAAAGAGCTTTATGTAAAAGAAAAAAAATCTGACAACGGATATGATGCTTACCTGGCTAAACTGGAAGCTTCCGCTAAAGAAGCCAGGAGAGCTGAGCTGGCCAAGACAATGATCAATGAACCTGCTCCTCAATTCAACCTGAAAGATATCAGCGGCAATGATATCAGCCTCGTGGGCTTAAAAGGTAAAGTAGTGGTTGTTGATTTTTGGGCTACCTGGTGCGGACCCTGCATTGCTTCCATGCCTGCCATGAAAACAGCACTGGAACAAATGAAATCAAGGGACGATGTGGCATTTGTATTTGTTGATACATGGGAAACTGTAGATAACAAAAAACAAAATGCCTCAGAATTTATGACCAAGAACAATTATCCCTTCCATGTTTTACTGGATGATGATAATAAAGTAGTGTCAGATTTTAAAGTAAATGGTATTCCTACAAAATTTGTGATCGATAAAACCGGAAGTATCCGTTTCAAAAGTGTTGGGTTCGGCGGTAATGATGAAGCCCTGATCGATGAAGTAAGCATGATGGTGGATATGGCCTCCGGTAATATGCCCCTGGACAGGCATGTGAAGTAAGTATATTCATCAGCATAACAAACATAACAGCGGACTGTAAATCTATTCGTAAATTTACAGTCCGTTTAATTTTTAAGAGTGCCATTTCAACTTCATTCCCCATATGCTCCCGCCGGTGACCAGCCGGAAGCGATCCGTCAATTAACAGAAGGGATATTGAACGGAGAAAAATATCAAACCCTGCTTGGTGTTACAGGCAGCGGCAAGACCTTCACCATGGCTAATGTGATCCAGAATGTACAAAGGCCTACACTGGTGATCACACATAACAAAACACTGGTTGCACAATTGTATGGCGAGTTCAAACAATTCTTTCCGGACAATGCAGTAGGATATTTCGTTTCTTACTATGACTATTACCAGCCCGAGGCTTATATGCCCGTTAGCAATACCTATATCGAAAAAGATCTCAGCATTAATGATGAGCTTGATAAATTAAGATTGCAGGCTACAGCACAATTATTGAGTGGCAGAAGGGATATCATCATTGTTGCAAGTGTGAGTTGTATCTATGGTATGGGTAATCCTACAGATTACGAGAATGGGATCATACGTATTCAAAAAGGACAGGTGATCTCACGCCAGGGATTTTTACATGCATTGGTAAATTCTTTGTACAACAGGAGCCAGGGAGATTTCACAAGAGGTACATTCAGGGTGAAGGGGGATACGATCGATATCAATCTTCCTTATGTTGATTTCGGCTACCGCATCGCTTTCTTTGGTGATGAGATAGAAACGATCGAAACACTGGAGCTTAGCAGCGGCAAGCGTATCAGCAGTGTTGAGCATGCGGCCATCTTCCCCGCAAATCTGTATGTGGCTCCTAAGGACATCTTGGTCCAGGTGATCCACGAGATACAGGACGAATGTGCGGCTCAGGTAGAATATTATAAGAATAGCGGCAAGTATATTGAAGCACAGCGCATCAGTGAAAGAGTACAATATGATCTTGAAATGATCCGTGAACTGGGTTACTGCAACGGTATTGAAAATTATTCCCGCTTCTTCGACAGGAGAAGGCCCGGTACAAGGCCCTTCTGCCTGCTCGATTATTTTCCGAAAGATTTTATATGCATGGTGGATGAAAGTCATCAAACGATACCACAGGTGAGCGGCATGTACGGGGGAGACAGGAGCAGGAAGCTGATACTGGTTGATTATGGATTCCGCCTGCCTTCGGCATTGGATAACCGTCCATTGAACTTTCATGAATTTGAAAGTATGGTCAATCAAACCGTTTTTGTTTCTGCAACACCTGCAGATTATGAATTGGAAAAATGCGGGGGTGTTGTTGTAGAGCAGGTGGTAAGGCCAACCGGCTTATTGGATCCGCCGATCGAAGTAAGGCCTTCCGTTAACCAGATCGATGACCTGCTGGATGAAATAGATAAGAGAATAACCAAAGGCGACAGGGTATTGGTAACAACACTTACCAAGCGCATGGCCGAAGAGATGGATAAATATCTTCACCGCATCAACATCAAAAGCAAATACATCCATAGTGAGGTGGACACACTGGAAAGGATCGAAATACTTCGTGAATTAAGATTGGGAGTCATTGATGTACTGGTGGGTGTTAATTTATTGAGAGAGGGATTGGATCTTCCCGAAGTTTCATTGGTTGCTATACTCGACGCAGATAAAGAAGGTTTCTTGAGGAATGAAAGAAGTCTTACCCAAACTGCCGGCCGTGCTGCACGAAATGTGGATGGCCTTGTCATCTTTTATGCGGATACAATGACAGAGAGTATGCAGAATGCGATCAACGAGACCCATCGCCGCCGCGAAAAACAAATAGCATTTAACATTGAACACAATATCACTCCCAAGACCATTAAAAAAAGTACCGAACAGATCATTGCCCAGGGTTCTGTACTGGATGTAAAGGGGTACGATCCCGCCAATCCGTATTCCATTGCTCCCGATGAAGACCTGGTAACTGTAGCTGCCGAAGAACAGCCGGTTTACAGTACCATTCCCCAGCTGGAAAAAGCCATCGGTAAAACCAAAAAACAAATGGAAAAAGCCGCCAAGGACCTCGATTTCATGGAAGCCGCCAGGCTGCGTGACGAGATGTTCAGGATGCAAAAAGAGTTAACAGAGATGAAAAAATAATTTCCTATCTTACCCGTCCCTTATAACAAAAAAATCAGGAAGATATGACTACCATAGCCCTCTACAATCTTAAAGGCGGTGTTGGGAAGACTGCCAGTTGCGTGAACTTTGCTTACCTGGCTGCCGCTGATGGTTATAAAACCCTGTTATGGGATATCGACCCCCAGGGATCTTCTTCATTTTACTATAAGGTAAAACCAAAAGTCCATCCCGGCATAAAAAAACTGGTTACCAAAGATGCCCACCTTGAGAATGCCATCATGAGCACCGATTTTGAATTACTGGATGTGATCCCTGCCGATAATTCCAGCAAAAGTTTCGATATCATGCTCGACGAGATGAAGGCAAACAAGAACCGCCTGAAGTCAGTTCTGAAACAACTGGATGGTGAATATGATTTTGTTTTTATTGACTGCCATCCCGGCTTCAGTGCCCTTAGCGAGAATATCTTCAATGCAGCTGACATTGTGTTGATGCCGGTGATACCGACAACATTATCCATCCGCACTTATAATATGGTGAAAGATTATTTTAAGGAAAAGAATCTTGACATGCATAAGATGATGTGCTTCTTTACAATGGTTGACCTGCGCAAGAATATGCACAACGAGATCATGGATGAATTGTATAAGGACAAGCGCTTCTTCCAGAACTATATTCCTTACCTGAGTGACGTAGAAAAGATGGGTATTCATAAAGCCCCGATAATGGAATTCGCCAACAGCAGCTATGCCGCCAGTTGTTACAGGGAACTATGGACAGAAATAAAAGAAGGTGTATTGGAATAATTGTATATTGAAAATTGAATATTAACTAGATTTACTGCATTATGAAAAGAGAACTTGCTTCCTGGTATAGTCCCGCACTGCAAAAAGAAATGCCGATCGTTTCTTATGGTGATTATGGATTTGCACTTTTATTTGTGCCCACTGCGGCAGCCGATTATTTAGAATATGAGCGTTTCCAGATGATGGAAACACTGGCGCCTTATATCAATGGCGGCAAGGTGAAAATATTCTCTATCAACAGCATCAATAACGAAAGCTGGCTGAACAATGAAATGGAAGGCGCACACAAAGCCATCCGCCAGAACCAGTTCAACGAGTACGTCTTTAATGAAGTGATCCCTTTCGTAAAGAACAGTACATCCCACGACACACCCATTATTCTTTGCGGCGCTTCTTTCGGTGCCCTGCACAGCATGAACCTTTTCCTGAAACGCCCCGACCTCATTAATGGCGTCATCGCCATGAGCGGGGTATATGATCTTACCGAATATACCAAAGGCTATTTTGACGACCAGGTCTACCTGAACTCCCCCATGCACTATATGCGCAACCTTGAAGACCATAATATCCTGGAAACGATCCGCAAAAGCCAGCATATCCACATCCTGACCGGGAGTGGCGCTTACGAAGACCCCAATGCTTCCAAAGCTTTCGCAGGCTTACTCTACAGCAAGGGTATCACCTATGAACTTGACGTTTGGGGCGAGGAATGGAAGCACGACTGGCCTACCTGGAGGGCTATGTTGCCGGCTTACCTGGAGACAAGATTTTAATTATCCCCCTGCACAATATTATATGGTCCTTTTCGGTTATATAGGTAACCAACAATCCTGATAGTGAAAAGCCCTTTACTACTGTTTGCACTCAAGTGCTCCGTAATATTTTATTTCGCTGCCTGCTCCGGAATTGGCGATTATACAACTGCAGTATCAGCAACCCCCGTTGTAACAAAAGGAACCTGGAAAGTAAAGCTTTATACAGGTCCTGATAAAGACCAGTCCGCCGAATTTTCCGGCTATTCATTTTCTTTCGATCCCAATGGCGAGATCAAAGCCACAAAAAACAATGTTATTATCAGTGGGAACTGGTTCGAGGATGATATCCAGAAAAGGATCACGATCAACCTTGACACCAACGATCCTGCTCTCACAAAACTTAACAACAACTGGAATATCTCAGCAATTACCAAAACAGGCGTAAGCCTCCAAAATACAGAAAACCCTTCAGCGGGCCGGTTACAAATAACCAGCTTATGACATGATAGTTTGGTTTATTGAGTTTACATGATGAAAGCTGTCCGCCATTTGGCGGATGGCTTTTTCTTTTTTAGCACATTGATTGGGCGGATTTGTTTTATTTTTATGTCATGTCAAAGAAATTATTTTTGTTAGACGCATATGCACTGGTATTCCGTGCCTACTACGCACTCATCCGCAACCCACGTGTTACCAGTAAAGGAAGGAATACCAATGCACAATTTGGTTTTACGAATACCATTATAGAACTGCTCAACAACCAGAAGCCAACACATATGGCCGTGTGTTTTGATACACATGCTCCCACCGAACGCCATATTGATTTTGCAGACTATAAAGCCAACAGGCAGGAAACTCCTGAAGACATTTCAGCTGCAGTACCTGATATTAAAAGGATCATTGAGGGCCTTAACATCCCTGTTATTGCTATTGATGGTTATGAAGCAGATGATGTGATCGGCGCTCTTGCAAAAAAAGCCGAGAAAGAAGGGTATGAAGTATACATGGTAACGCCTGATAAGGATTATGGACAATTGGTCTCTGAAAATATAAAAATATACAAGCCACCCTACCAGGGAGGCAAGTTTGAAATATTAGGTCCCAAAGAAGTTTGTGAAAAATGGGATATTGAAAATGTATCGCAGGTAATAGATATCCTCGGATTGATGGGTGATGCAGTTGATAATATCCCCGGCATCAAAGGCGTGGGTGAAAAAACAGCAGCCAAGCTGATAAAAGAATATGGGTCATTAGAAAATATTTTAAAGAATGCTGACAGTATAAAAGGATCCATTGGTGAAAAAGTAAGAGCAGGAAAAGATCTTGCAGTAATGAGTAAAAAACTGGCTACTATCATCACCAATGTACCCGTTGAATTTCATGAAGAAGATTTTAAGGTAAGAGAGATAAACAAGGATGTGCTCAGGGAGATCTTTGCCGAACTGGAATTTAAAACATTAGGAAAACGGATATTGGGCGAAGAGACCGAAGTATCGGTGAGTGTGGACGCTAAAGGCGGCATCGAGATCAAGGCAAAGACAGTTTCACCACAAATGGACCTGTTTGGAAATATTATTGAACCGGAGGTAACCGAAGTTATCATTACTGTTGATGAAGGGCCTGCTGCTGTTAGCAGGAACATCAACAATACCCCTCATGATTATACTTTGGTGCAGACAGATAAAGAGATAAAGGACCTGGTAAAATATTTGTCCGGCATTGATGAAATATGTTTTGATACAGAGACTACCGGTATAGATGCCAATGATGCGGAGCTGGTAGGTCTAAGCTTTTCTGTTAAGGCTGGTGAAGGTTTTTATGTTCCCTGTCCTGCAGACCAGAAAGAAACAGCAAAGCGGCTGAAATGCTTTGAGGCTTTGTTCAGTGATCAGTCAAAAACATGGGTTGGCCATAATATCAAATACGATATGCTGGTATTGAAATGGTATGGATACGAACTGGCGGGAAATATTTTTGATACCATGCTGGCGCACTACGTCATCGAACCCGATGGAAAGAATGGGATGGATGCTTTAAGCGAAAAATATTTAGGTTATGAGCCCGTGCACATTGAAGAGCTGATCGGTAAGAAGGGCAAGACACAGGGTAACATGCGTGATGTAGAACCTGAAAAAATAAAAGACTATGCTGCAGAGGATGCAGACATCACTTTACAGCTGAAGAATGTTTCTATTCCCAGGTTGAAGGAGCGGGAAGTGGAAAAGGTTTTCCGTGAAGTGGAGAACCCATTGGTGAAAGTGCTAACCGCCATGGAATTTGAAGGAATAAAGATCGATGAGGGTTTTTTGAATGAGTACTCTAAAGTGTTGGAGAAGGAAGCAAAAGCTGCTGAAGAAAGTGTTTACCAGCAGGCGGGTGTTCGTTTTAACCTGGCCTCTCCCAAACAACTGGGTGAAGTGCTGTTCGACAAAATGCAGATCGACCCCAAGGCAAAAAAAACAAAGACTGGCCAGTATGCAACAGGCGAAGACGTGCTATTAAAACTGGCTAGCAAGAATAAGATCGTTGATGACATTTTGGTCTTCCGTGAATTCACCAAGCTGAAATCAACTTACGTGGATGCACTGCCACTGATGATCAATAAAAAGACAAGCCGTGTACATACATCTTATGCGCAGGCTGTTGCTGTTACGGGCAGGCTGAGCAGCAATAATCCAAACCTGCAGAATATCCCTATACGTACAGAAAGAGGAAGGGAGATACGGAAAGCATTTATTCCAAGGGATGCTGATCATGTATTGGTGTCTGCAGATTATTCCCAGATCGAATTACGCATCGTTGCTGCTATCAGTGGTGATGAAAATATGTGTAATGCTTTCAGAACGGGAACAGACATTCATACGGCCACAGCTGCAAAGGTTTTTAATGTAAATGAGAAGGATGTAACAAAAGAGATGCGCTACAAAGCCAAGAGTGTGAACTTCGGTATCATCTACGGACAAGGAGCATTCGGTCTTGCAGAGAATCTCGGCATCAGCCGCACAGAAGCAAAAGAGATCATTGATAATTATAAAAAGCAGTTCCCCAACATCCAGAAATACATGGATGACACGATCCATTTCGCACAGGAACACGGGTATGTACAAACTTTGATGGGCCGCAAGCGCTGGCTGAAAGATATCGGCAGCGCCAATTTTACCGTGCGTGCTTTTGCAGAACGCAATGCTATCAACTCGCCCATACAGGGTTCTGCTGCAGATATGATCAAAATGGCGATGATCAAGATCCACAATGAATTCACGAAAAACAAATTCAAATCAAAGATGTTGTTGCAGGTGCATGATGAATTGGTCTTTGATGCACACAAAAGCGAGCTCAAAAAAATAAAACCCATCATATTGAATTGTATGCAGACGGCATTGGCCTTACCCAATGGAGTGCCAACCGACGCGGAGATAGGTGAGGGGATCAACTGGCTGGAAGCGCATTAAAAAAAGGTTACCATCCCTGGTAACCTTGGCCAAACCTTACCTATGAAAATCCTGTTAAAAGCGCTGACAGTTTTAATTATTGCTTCTCCTGGAAGGCAGCACTCTTCTTTGGCGATGGATGTTCCAAAGATCGAGTGAACTAAAAGTTTTCCGGTCTGCATATTCTGAAGCCAGTGTTTCTTTTATTTCCTTTGTCATTCTATCGAGCTCTTCCTTACTAATTTTCTCAAGGATGCCTGTACTTGTTTTCATGGTCTATACTTTAATACCACAAAGGAACAACAGCTAATGGTAATGATCTAGCGGCATCTCCCGTACGGTGGTTCTTATTTATTAAATGGCGATTAATCGGATATTTGCGGTATGAGACCCATCCTGATCTATTGTTATGATGCCTATTGCGGCTGGTGCTATGGCTTTAGCCCGGTAATGAAAAGAATCGGGGAAGAATACCGTGACAGACTGGATATAGAAGTGCTGAGTGGCGGTATGATGGTTGGAGAACAAAAAATGCCCATTGAGAAGATCGGCCCTTTCATACAGAAATCTTATAGAAGGGTGGAAGAACTAACAGGCATAAAATTCGGTGAGGATTTTTTGTGGCATGTCAATAATCCCGGCAAAAGTGATTGGGTAATGGACTCCGAAAAACCTGCTATCGCACTTTGCATATTCAAGGAATTGCAACCCGGGCGACAGCTGGAATTTGCTACTGATCTTCAGTATGCACTCAATTATGAAGGCAGGGACCTTGACGATGATGAAGCTTATCGTCACCTGCTCGAAAAATATGACGTCAACAGCGAAACATTTTATAGCAAGCTGAAAAGTGACGAATATAAAGAAGCCGCATACTATGAATTCGCATTGATGAAACAATTACAGGTGACCGGCTTTCCTACTGTCTTTATACAGGTCAGTGACCTGAAATTTGTGATGGTGGCAAGAGGGTATACTGCTTATGAAGACGTCCGGGACCGTATAAATGCGACACTTGAGACTGCCGGAAATTAATATGTCTTCTTTTCTTTATTTGGCCAAAATTTGTACCTTGGTCTCCCCAAAAATAAACTATATGAAAAAAACAATTCTGACTGCCTGCTCGGCAATGATGCTTTTGGTTGCATGTAATAACAGCGAAACCAAAGAAAATAAGACCGATACCTCAGCCACCAGTACAACAGCTACAACTGAGCCCAAAAAAGAAGACGCATGGGTTCCTATTGATTCTGCTACCCAGATGAAAGCCATGATGGACTATGGCACTCCGGGTGAAATGCACAAAATGATGGCTTCCTGGAATGGCACCTGGAACGGAGATATGACAATGTGGGAGCATGAAGGAGCAGCCCCGCAAAAAATGGTTGGCACCGCTGTTAACACAATGGTACTTGGCGGACGCTATCAAAGCAGCAAGCATACCGGCAATATGATGGGAATGCCTTTTGAAGGTATGAGCCTGATGGGCTATGATAATGCTTTGAAAAAATTTGTTTCTTCATGGGTTGATAACTGGGGTACCGGTATCATGATGATGTCTGGTCCATGGGATGCTGCAACGAAAACACTTACATTAACAGGCACAATGCCGGATATATGCAGGCCGGGAAAAGAGTGCACAATGAGAGAAGTGTTTACGATCATTGATGATAATACACAACATATGGAAATGTATGGCCCTGATCAAAAGACAGGAAAAGAATTCAAGATGTTGGAGATGAAAATGACAAGGAAATAAGTTCACTGAGTTATAAATAAGAATCCCCGGTCTCGTTCCGGGGATCTTTTTTTAAGATCATTCTGTTCTCAAAATTAATTCGGGTAATTAAAAACTCATGATGCGAAAAAAATCTACCCATGGGCCCATCTCCTCTTTATATTGTTTTGCCATCACTCTTGTTACCTGTGCAATATGGGTAAGGTCATGAATGACCCATGTTGAAAGCAAATTCCTTAATGTTACTTCACCAAGTTTTGGATGCATCCCTTTTTTGTCAAGGTCATATTCGGTTAAGTTCAAAGACCTGAACCAGGTTATGTTCTCTTTTCTTACAACGGCAAATTCTTCCAGCAACTGCTGCAATGATTTTCCTTTACTTTCTTCATATTGGGCAAACCTGTCCCACGGAACAAAGGTCTTAGTATTGCCAAACTCCAGGATCATTTTTGCCCTTGTTGTCCAGTCAGTTTTTTCCCCATGGATCAAATGACCCAGCACGTCATAAGGGGAAAATGTCTCAGGACCTTCGTTATTCATTACCCAGCCATCGCTTAAGCCGCTCAGGAGAGTTGTAAGGACCGCAGGTGTTCGTTCCAGTATTTCCAGTGCGCCTGTTACTGTGTATTTCATCTGTTATTTTTTAGTTCTTGTTTTTGAAGACGCCAATATTTTTTCATAATGGTTGATCCAATCCTGCACACTCACTTTATTTACCAGGTCAGCGATCAATGTGTAGGGGATGTCATCCGGCTTTTTAAAACGCACACAGCCCTTGCCCATGTCAAGCTTTGTCTTGCACTGTTTGGCATATTCTGTCGTGAACCATTTTAAAAGAGCAGGATCTCCATACACTCCCATGTGATGTAAGCTGATCGCATTCTTTTGAGATGCAAGACACATAAAGGTCAGCGGTTGTTTCGGATTGCAATGATAGCCGTCCGGGTAAATACTAAGCGGTACCACATAACTGATCATTCCATAGCCCATTGTTTCTTTAAATCCTTTGGGCAGATTCTTCAGGATCGTTTTCCGTATTTTGGTCATCGCCTGCTGCCTGTCTGCAGGAAGGGCCTTAAGATATTCATCTACCGTTGTTGCTTTTGATTGCATTTCTTTTAATCCTGTTTTTTGTAATAAAAATCCTGCCTTTTTTTACTTCCGTCAACACCATCATCTATATATGCGTGCAAAGAATCTGCAGTTACCAGTTCATAAACGATCCGCTTCGGAAAATCATGCTGCTGATTTTCAAATATGAAAGTGTTGTTCACATTTTTTGTCATCTTAAATTCAACGGGATACTTCTTACCCTGGGTTTCTACAGTAGAAGTATAAGAAATACCTGTTTCGGAATTGGCGAGCGCTACTCTTTCTGTGATCACAGTATCCTTGCCGGTTATAGTATAGCCTTTGCTTTGCAGGTAATGCTCATTCATCTTTTTCCACTCTTCACAAATGGCTCCGTGACTGGTTTTCATCCTCCAGTTACCCTGTAGTCCATAAAGCTTTGTAAATACCTTATCATTATCATCCGAAGGAATAAAAGCTACGAGAAAGAAGAGGGCTAATAAAGCCGTTGTAATTTTCATGATCTTTTCTTTTTGGGGAGTTTTGATCTTACCAGTTCGTATGATGTTGTTATAAATTGTTTCCATTCTTTTTTGCTTACCCAGTTGATGTCATCTACCCAAATCCATTTATGCCTTGCCAGGTAAGGCGCAGGTTTGAATCCTTTTCTTTCTGCCAGTTCATTAAAGCTTTCCTCATTAGCTTTGAAAGAAGCAGAGACAGGAACACTATCTGCCGACGTGACCAGGAACATTTTGCCGCCGGTGTTAAACCAGAGATCGTGCCCCCATTTGATATCCTGGGTTACATCATCAAGCCCTTTACAAATATCCTCAAGATCGGCGATCGTCATTTTTTCTTTGTTTTCTTTTCTTACCGGGTTTTGCGATCTTATTATAATCCAGTGCCAGCTTCATCCAGTAAGCCAGTTTAGGTTTTGTAGTAACGCTGTTCGCATCCACAAAGACGAAGCCCTTCATCACCTTACCGGTAAAATCCATCGGCGTGCATCCTTCTTTTTCCATCGCTTCATCATATTTTCCGGGATCGATACGGATCATCAGTCTTTCTTTTTCCACGCCTATGCACATTTTATCATTTACCATGAAGCATAAGCCTCCGAACATTCTTTTTTCTTCAATGTCACTTTCCTTTTCAGCGATCATTTCTCTTACCCTGTCCGCTAATTTTTCATTGAATGCCATGGTCAGGAGTTTATTACACGATGCAGGTTCTCATTTTTATTGCGGAGGTCTATCCCGCCTTCCATTACAGATTTAAGGTTGGCAAGATAAAATGTCCAGCCCGTTTTACAACCCAGGTGATAATTTTGCATCCCTTCTTCCGTGGTGGGAATATTTTCCTGGACTAGTTCAACAATGTTTTCACCTTCTTCATTTCTTATTGTTACTGTGCAATCGCCAGCCGAACCAAACCTGAACCGGAGACTATCCTTTCCATTGCACTGAAGTATGGAGCCCGTTTCAACTGTATCATCCGGCCAACCATGCCATAGCCACCGGTAAGTATCACCCGCTTCCACGTATTCATTTGCAGTCCTTAAAGTGCCTGCCGGGTTTTTATACTCTGATAATCGCAGGAACCAGTTTTCCATCCCTTTTTTTGTCGACCATGCTTTATAAAGATCCCTTGGGGATGCCTGCACGGGAATGCGAACAGTAAACCGGCTCCAGTCATGCTTATTCATAACTCGGGAAGTTTTAGTTTATAAAGCAAGTTTTGTTTCTTTCAATCCTTTACTTTGAATATATTCCAAAAGTTCTTTTGCATCATCTCCGCCACGCTGGGCATGATGCAAAAAAGTAAACCCATGCGGGCCTCTTGCATTCAGGTAGGAAGGGAATGCTTCAAGGTATGGTTTTACGATCGATGTCTTGCCGAGCATTGTCAGCACAAATAAATTGGCTCTTGCGCCTGCGCTGATCAGTTGATTGGCAATTTCTTTATTGCCTACGTGCCCGGCTCCTTCAATAGCTGTTTCAAAATCACCATTGCCCCAGTCCCAGGTAGCATATAAAAGAGTGGGGAATTCAGCCAGCATCGATCTTACTTTTGCAATATCCCCGTGACCAGCAATTACAAAATCTTTGACCTTTTCAGGAGGTAACGGATCGCCTTTGGGCGGTATAGTTGTATTGGCATTTTGTCCTGTTAAAAAAACCGGCGTTACCAGGAGGCTTCCCGTTCCCAGGCTGACCTGTTGTATGAAAGATTTGCGGTTCATTTTTTCTTTTAAAGTTCCATAATAGAATCAGCACATCGGCACCGTTTATCAAATTAGCAATTATTTTTCTCAAATCAAATCATAACAGGAGGGCAATAAAAAAGCCCCCGAAGATCGGGGGCCGTGTTCATATTCACCTTTAACTTATTATCCGTTACCATTTCCCTGTCCTTGTCCGCCTTGTCTTTGCGGCCTTAAAGAGGGCTCAATTTCTTCCTTCCATTTTTTCATTTGCTCTTCTGTAAAGATCAGTTTTAATTTAGCATCTCTTGCGTCAGAAAGTTCTTTACGCTTTGCCATCATTGCGTCCCTGTCGAAGCTTCCACTTGCACGCATATCATCCATAGCTTTTTGCGATGTTGTGTAATATTCTGTGAATATTACCGTGGTCTTTTCTTTTGTGGCATCGTCGAGGTTCAATGGCGCCAGTTTTTCAATGGTGGCTTTTGTTCTTTCTTCAGGGGTCTGGCGTTGTCCTCCGCCTTGTCCGCCCTGTGCACTTACAGAGGTGATGCTGATTACCGCAGCAAGTGCCATTAATACAACTTGTTTTTTCATTTTATTTAAATTAAAGGTTTACAATGTATCTATTAGACGACATCAAAAGCAAAAACCGTCGCTGCTTATTGAGGTGTTTTCTTCTTTCCTTCGCCACCCCTCCTGTTGAGCACTTTTACAAAAAGTGAGTCAAATTTGGGCAACTGTTCGGGTGTGCAAAGCATTCTTATGCTCCTGAGGTGATTAAACATCTGCATTTCCATCATTTTTTGAGACGCTGCCGACTGGTCGGCCACGCTATTAATGACCGAGTCACTAAAATCACCTGCTGTCAATTGTTTGAACTGCTGGTCCTTTGTACCCCTGAGCTTATCGAACATTGCCTTCATTTGTTCCTTGTGCCTGTTGCTGAGGGTATCATATTGGACCAGCTGCTGTTTGCTGAAGCCGATCTCCTTTTCCAGGAAAGAAGATATCATGGCGCTCCTGTCAGGTCTTTTTCCCTGTCTTCCGTCATCTTTGTTCCAAAGGAAAAAAGAAAGCATGGCAATATTAGCAACCAGCAATATGCCGATTATCAGAATAAAGACCTTACTCCTGTTTTGTTTATCGATCATTATGGTTGGGTATTTTCAATATCATAAATGGTGGCAACCGTGTAAGAGAATTCATCTGCCTGGTTTTGCACCGACTGTTCTGCCGTTGCAGCAGGCTCACTCTCCCTGTTAAATACAACTACCGACAAATTGATCAGGATCAGTAAACACAAGCCACTGAATGCAACTGCCGGCCTGCCAATGAACCATCCTGCTCTTTCCCATGCGGATTCAGTTGCCTTATTCATTCTTGCATGGATACGGGTTAGCAGGAAGGGCTTTGGCTCCGCCCGATTGCTGTTGTCGAAACTGTTCAAAGTTTCTTCAACAAGTTTATCAATATGATCTTTCTTATTCATGACAATCGTTATTAATTATCGGGAAGCTTCCCTTCATAATGCCTGCTCAATATCTTTTTCAAATTTGTTTTTGCCCTGCCCATCAATGATTCCACCGCATATAAAGTGGTATCCATTATCTCTGCGATCTCCTGGTAACTCTGGCCTTCCAGTTTATGCAGGGTAAAAGCGATCCTTTGTTTATCCGGTATCTGCTTCAGCGCACTGAACAATTCATTGGCCTTTTCCTTTTTCTCCAGCTGCACGCCCGGGTGATCGAACTCAACAGGGTGAAGCTGTTCTTCTTCCGCATTCCCGAACAGGCTTTGTACAAATGCGAATCTTTTTTTCCTTTTCTTCTTCTTTTCATGGTCAAGCGATTTCGAAAGCGTGACCTTGTAAAGCCAGGTAGAGAATTTTGATTCGCCTTTAAAAGAACTGACCGACTGGTACACCTGGATAAAAACCTCCTGCGTTATATCATCTGCATCATCTGCGTTTTGAACAACCCCCAGCGCAGTATTATAAACCATCTCCTGCCATTCTTCTACCAGCTTCCTGAAAGCTGATTCGTCTCCCTGCTGCAGTAATACTACTAATTCCGGTTGGTTCAAAACAGTTCATTTTTTGTCGGGCCTAAATATAAATTAAAAGGGCCGATTACCACCTCCCTGGCCATTGAACCTGTTAAAGCCTCCGTTGTTATTTGTATTCCTGGCTGGTGTACCAAAATTTTTCAGACTGTAGGTAAATGTGAGCATAAAGTATTGTCTTAACACCTGTGTCTGCACATCCTGTATTGAATTCTCCTTTACTGTTCTCACAATACTTTGGTTTTGTTTCAGCAAGTCAAATACTGATAACTTTAATTCACCTGCGTTGTTCTTCAGGAATTTTTTACCAATGGCAGCATTCCATAACCAGAAGCTTTGATTGAGGCCTGCTGATAAGCCGCTGTAAGTATTTCCGGAAACATCATTCTGCAGAAACCAGCCTTTTTTGCTTAAGAGGTTAACCTGTGCGCCGATAGCCTGGTTAACAGTTTTGCTGTTGTTGCTTTGAGCACCGCTGCTTTTTGCATCGTTGAAGTTAGCCGTATATGATAAGTTGAAATCCACGTATTCACTTATATTGCTTGCCAGTACAACACCTCCATTATAAACATAATTATTTGTAAAGGTCTTTTCATAATTTATCTGTCCCGGCAATTTTGTATAGCTGAACCCGGCATTTAAATTAAGCGTTGTCTTGATCAGCTTAATAGGCATGCTGTAAGTAAAGAAAGTACGCAGGCTTTTATAACCATTCAGGTTCACCGGCTTGCTTAATTGTGATCCTCTTTTCAAAACTATGTTCTGCTGAATAACAGAATCGGTAGTAGCTATATAAGTAGCGTTTGAAATATAATCACTGGCTGTCTGTAAAAACAGGTTGGCAAAAAAGCTCTTACTTGTTTTTGAATTGGTATAAGAATACCTGCCTGATAAGAAATGGGTATATGATTGTTTCAGATCAGGGTTACCGCTGCTTACGCTCAAAGGATTGCTCAGGTTTACCACATCCTGCAATTGGGTTACAGAGGGAAAACTGGTTGATGCCCTGTAAAACACCCTGATATTGGCATTGGTTGAGATCTTCTTTCTCCACATAAGGTTAGGCAACACGCTGAAGAAAGACTGATCAACCGATGTTACTGTAGGAAATACGCGGTCGCTTTCCAGTCTTGAATTCTGGAAGTTAACGCCTATGGAAAACTGTTCATCCCTGCTTTGATTAAGCCTGTAATTGATACCGGCATTGTTAGTGATAACGGTATTATCGAAACGGTTAGAAAGTGTTGTGTCGAACATGCTGTATTTCTGGCCGTCATAAGAGAATGTCTGCTGATCGGCTTTATTCTTTTGTACAGAAGGTGTATAATCGATCTGCAACTGCCCTTTCTTACCAATAGGTTCTGTATAAGCTATATTACCACCAATGGTATAGCCATGTGTATCGTTATCACTCAGGCGGTTTTGTAATGAATCGGTAGCGATACCTCCGTTATAGAATTTGTAAGTAGCGTCTGTGATCGTTTCCCCGTCATTTTTTGTCCAGTTGGTATTAAAGCCCAACGAAAGTGACCGTCCTCTTTTGGGGAAAGCGTGACGGAAAAGTATGTTGTTCCTGATATTATATCCGCTTCTGTCAGAATTGGAGTTTGCCAATGAAGTACTGATCGAGTCATTCAGGCCATAAAAATTCTGGTAGGATGACATCGAAGTGGATTTATTCTTCTGGAAACTGAGACTTGGAATGATGAAAAGAGAATTAGCTGAATCTATTTTATATTCCAGTCTCATGTTAATACGGTGATTCGTATTATCTGTGATCGAGTTGCTGCGCTGTACGCTGAACTGGTTCTTTGGATCGATGATCGTTTCTGTATTTGTCAGGCTTTCATTGTTATTCCTGCTGTTATTGAAGAAATAGCTGGCAGTAAGCGTTACTTTCTTGCCATAATTATTGCTGAAGTTGATACCGGCAGCATTTGTCTTGCTGATACCGGATGACTGTCCAACATTAAAATCACCACCACCGCCACCAAAATTACCACCACCACCGCCACGGCCACCACCAAAATTACCGCCACCACGACCACTGCTTGTTACTCCCAACAGGTCCTGTGAACCAAAATTCTGCTGGTTAATATTGTTGAAGTTCCCAACCAGGGAAATACGCCTGTTACCCTTGAAAAAACTGGTATTACCGCCTGCGGTATATCGTCCGTCAGTACCGATACCTGCATAGATCCTTCCGAACTGGCCATTTTTAATACCTGATTTGGTGACGATGTTTACCGTTTTTACGGAATTCCCATCATCGAAACCTGTCAGCTGTGCCTGGTCGCTCAGTTTATCAAATACCTGGATCTTGTCAATTACTTCTGCGGGCAGGTTCTTTAATGCGGCAGTAGCGTCATCTCCAAAGAAATCCCTGCCATCAACAGTTACTTTTTTTACCTGTTCACCCATGGCAGTAACTGTTCCATCCCTGGCAACAGTAATACCGGGCAGTTTTTTGATCATATCCTCAGCTGTAGCATCAGGATTTACCTTGAACTGGCTGGCGCTGAATTCTGTTGTATCGCCCTTTTGTCTTACAGGTGCAGCTTTAGCTGTAACAGTAACGCCGGTAAGCTCTGTGGCAAGTTTCCCCAGGTTGAAAGGAATGGCGGTTGTATTACTCGCCTGTAAGTTGATCTTTTGTTCGATCTTTTCATATCCGCTGAAACTGATGCGGACAGTATAAGAACCGGGATTGAGTTCGCTGATCACGAAATTTCCCGAATTATCTGAAACAACCTGCTTTATATTGGTAGAATCACGCTGGGAAACCAGATTTACTGTAGCCCCACTAATCGGGGTCTTACTGTCCTTATCTGCCACTTTACCTTTAAGTGATATATTTTGACTTTTTGCAATTACTGCTGCCAGGCTAAAAACCAATGCTAGTAAAACTGATCTTAATCTCATAAATTTTAGTGTTATGCCATATTAGACGACGGCTTGTGAAAAAACAGGCGGGGGCTCTAAAAAAAATCCCCGTTTTATTGTGGGGTATAAAATCATGCCAAATCAACCCCTTACGATTCCCGCTCCTGTAAAACCACGTATTTGCTTTTTTAAGCTAACTTGCAGCCCTAAAAATTACAGTATGGAATATAGTAAGCTTGTTTCTGTCACCGGGTTAAGCGGTTTATTTGAATTATTATCCTCCAAGGCCGATGGCGGGGTGGTGCGTTCACTGGACGATAAGAGCACAAAATTTGTGAGTACCCGTATCCACAATTTTTCTCACCTGGAAAGTATAGAGGTATTCACTATCAAGGATAATGTGAACCTGGTGGAGGTTTTTAAGGCAATGGATGAAAGCAAGGAAAAATTGCCTGCAGAATCAGATCCGGCGGCCATAAAAAAATATTTTGGAAAGGTTTACCCTGATATGGATTTTGAAAGAGTGTATGCCAGCGATATGAAGAAGATGGTAAAATGGTTCAATGTTTTAAAGACAAATAATGTAGAACTGAAGTTATCCGAAGCCCCGGAGCAGGAATCCCAGCAGGAAGCAGGTAATAAGTCAAAACAACAATCAGCAACCAAAACAGGAGCTGTTAATAATGCACCTGCCAGGAAAATAAATACGCCAAGGAAGATGGCATAAAAATTTCTTTTTACTGATAAACTAAGTGCTACCGTAGTAAATCCAACTACGGTAGTTTTGTAAAAGATAAACCGAATTAAATGTATACTGCAGACATCCATAAACTTCCCCGCCATTTTGTTCCAAAGGAATTTACTGTTACTGACTGGCAAAGCCTCGAACCTTTCTTCAAAGATCTCCTTGACCGCAACATTGATACAATTGAAGACCTGGAGCAATGGCTCAAAGATCAGAGCGAGCTGGAGGCTATTGTGAATGAAGATGCCTGCTGGCGGCAGATACAGATGACCCGTGACACGGAGAACAAATCACTGGAGGAGGCTTTTAATTTTTTCTTCACAGAAATACAGCCGAAGATCCAGCCTTATTCCGATGCATTGAATAAAAAACTGGTCAATCACCCCCTGATCAAATCACTGGATGCTGAAAAATATTTTACGTACCTGCGCAGCATCCGCAAAAGCATTGAACTATTCCGCGAAGAAAATATTCCGTTGCAGGCCGAGCTGGCTGTAATGCAACAACAATATGGTGTGATCTCCGGCAAGATGACGGTGAACATAAAAGACCAGGAATATACCCTGCAGCAGGCTGCTAAATTTTTAGAAAGCCATGACAGGGAACTAAGAGAAGAAGTGTACAGGAAAATAAATGAAAGAAGATTGCAGGATAAAGAGGCCCTGAATAAGTTATATGATCAGCTCATCGAAAAAAGAAACAAAGAAGCTTTGAATGCAGGCTTTTCTAATTATCGTGATTACCGCTTTAAAGAATTGGGGCGCTTTGATTATACCAAAGAAGACTGTTACAAATTTCACGAAGCAGTAAAACAACATGTGCTGCCACTGGTGAACATGATCTATCAAAAGAAAAAAGAAAAACTTGGACTCGATGCTTTACGCCCCTGGGATATCGATGCCGAGCCAGCGGGAACTGAACCTTTGCGTCCTTTTAAAACAAGTGATGAACTGATCGGCAAATCCGTTGAATGTTTTACAAAGCTCAGGCCTTTCTTTGGTGATTGTCTTAAAAAAATGCAATCGCTTGATCATCTCGACCTGGAAAGCAGGAAGGGTAAAGCGCCTGGTGGATACAATTGTCCGTTAGCAGAAAGCGGTGCTCCTTTTATTTTCATGAATGCTGCCGGGCAGATGCATGATGTAACCACAATGTTGCACGAAAGCGGACATGCAGTACACTCATTCCTTGCACATCCGCTGGAATTAAATGGCTTTAAGGAATACCCGATGGAGATCGCGGAAGTAGCAAGCATGGCCATGGAGCTGATGAGTATGGATGAATGGAGCACATTCTTTTCAAATGAAAAGGATTTGCAAAGAGCCAAAGAACACCAGCTCGAAAGAGTGATCACGATTTTCCCATGGATCGCCATCATTGATAAATTCCAGCACTGGGTCTATGAGCACCCGGGCCATACGCATGAAGAGCGGACCGCTGAATGGAATAAAATATTAAAGGAATTCCAGGATGATGTGATCGACTATAGTGGTTTGGAAAATTATCGCAGCAATGCCTGGCAGCGCCAGTTGCACCTGTTTGAAGTTCCTTTCTATTATATTGAATATGGCATCGCCCAGTTAGGCGCCATTGGTATGTGGATGCAGTTCAGGGAAAATAAACAACAGGCGATGGACAATTACTGCAAAGCACTTGCGTTGGGTGGTACTAAAACATTACCCGAGCTTTTTGAAACAGCCGGATTGAAATTCGATTTCAGCCCTGAAAAGATAAAAGTGCTGATGGGATTCGTCAGAAAAGAAATGGGCAATTAAGTATCCCAATACTTATCGTTTCTTTTTGACTGAAAAGCGATCCCTGATGATCCTGTTCAAAGGCAATTCATAAAATATAAAAATGCAGCAGGCGATCAGCTGCACTAACAGGAAAGTTACCAGCACAAAAAAGTTATAGTGGCCGGGGAAATGATCAGCAATAAAAGGCAAGGCCAATGATTCAATGATCATCACGTGCACCAGGTAAAAGGCATAGGAAGTGCGGCCCAGCAAGCCCATCCAGCTGAGTGATAAAAAACAGGACAGCCAGCTCTTTTCTCGTATCAAACCATAATACAGCACTGCGACAGGTATTGGCAATATGAAATTGTTCATGAAAAAAAATGGCAATGGATGCAGTGAATTATTCGTACCGGTGATCAGCAATATACCTATGGTGATAATAATTCCTGCCGAACCCATGATGGTAAATTTTGTGCCTCCCAAACCAACGCTACCTTCCTTCTCCTTTTTTAAAACGACCAATGCCAGGAATATTCCGCAAAAGAATTCAAAGAAATGCCCGAAGAAAGTAACAGAAAAAATGAATTGAGGAGTATGAAGGAACGAAACAGGCAAGGTTGAAATGCATAATGAAACAACCAGCAGCAAAGCGCTGCAAAGTAATGCAACAAAAAAGCCTGTCTTTTTCACAAGGTACATGATCAGTGGTGCAAGAAAATAAAAACATTCTTCAACGGTAATAGACCAGCTTGGTTGTATAGCCCTGTCACTTATATTATTGAACAATGCATGGGTGAGTGTGTAATTCTTGAAAAGGAACAGGGGGTTGAAATTATGGCGAAGTACTATGGCAATGGTGACCAGCAGGAAATAAACAGGGTAGATGCGTGCGAACCTGTTCACAAAATATTGCCTGAGCTTTAATTGCCTGTTTGCCTTGCTTTCGTAGTACAGGTAAAAGATAAAGAAGCCGCTCAGCACGAAGAAAAGAGCCATCACATCTATCCCAAAATCGAATCCGGTCCTGAACGGGAGATGTATAAAGAAAACCGAAGCCGCTCCAAGCGCACGTATGCCTGTAAGGGCCGGGTAACGTTCATTGCGAAGTTGTATGAAAGACAGCAAACCCATAGGAAGGCGCAGCAGGGCTGCTTAAAGAAATTCTTTCCCTGAAAACGTGCAGAACCGGTTGTGGGTTGCTTTATTTGCAGTCGCTGCAGACGCCGTTAACCACCATTTTCGATTGCTTTGCCCTGAATCCTTTTGGTAATTTCACCTCGGGCACGGTAACATCATCAAGGCAGATGGTAGTACCACACACATCACAAATAAAGTGTACATGGTTATCATGGTGATGCCCTGCTTCGCAATTGTCTTTGCACAAAGCATACAGGATGGAGTTGTCTGTAGTTGGGATATTATGAATGATCCCCTTCTCTACAAATGTCTGCAGCGTTCTGTACACAGTTACCCTGTCAAAAGATGCATCTGCTTTCTTTTCAATATCGGCGTGTGCCAGGGCACCCGGACTCTTTAAGAACATTTCCAGTATTTTCTTTCTTCCGTCAGTCACGCTGAGCTGGTTCTTCTTTAATATATCTAAAAGCTGTTCCATAATTATTTTAATTTGGGTTATTGCTGAACCCGTTCATAAATCGTTGTGATGTCACTTTCTCTTTTAAAAGGCCCCGGATGTCTTCCAGGAGTTTTTGTATCTCATCTTCTTTCAGACCGTCATAAATCCCTCTTACCCTTCTTTGTTTATCCACCAGTGCAAAGAACTGGGTATGGATGAACTGGTCCTTCACATCTTGTGCGGTATCGGGCTTGTTGTTATCGATCATATAGCTTTGCCTTGCCATTTTGTACAACGAAGACTTATCTCCGGTCAAAAAATTCCAGTTATGATTTTGGATACTTTTTTTGTTACCCATTGCCGTATCATATTCGATCTTATATGAGCCATCATCTTTTTTCTTTAACTCCCCATTGATCATTTTGGCTTCATAAGCTTTTAATAGAGGCATTGAATCGGTTTCGGGCATACAGGTATGTGAGAGGATCATAAAACCAGGCTCATCTTTATATACCTCATACACCCTCCGCATATTGGCATTCATTTTCGGACAAATGCCCTTACAGGTAGTAAAAAAATATTCTGCCACGTACACTTTGCCTTCAATATTATTTTGTGTAATAACCTTCCCATCCTGGTTGATGAATGAAAAATCCTGTACGTTGGGATTAATGACCGGTAAAAGGGACTTGGAAAGGTCTTCATCCTTAAAAACAAAGAACAAAAATCCCGTAATTAATATGATAAAAAAAGCGATATACCCCAATATCTTCCTGCTCATGCGAATAATTTAGGCAAAGTTACGACCCTTTCATTTAGTGAATAAATTAACAGCCTAAATTTTGCAACAATATTGCAAATTGGACTATATTTGCAGGGCATGAATTTTAAACTGAACTGGGACGCATTGGGCATCGGCACTTCCTTAGCCTGCGCTATTCATTGTGCCATATTGCCCATTATCGTTTCGTCTCTTCCCATCTTCGGCATCAATATCATTCATAACGTTTTTTTTGAATGGAGTATGATCTTCCTGGCCTTTGCCGTGGGTATCTATTCTTTGATCCATGGCTTTATAAAGCATCACAGGGCCATGACAGCCTTATTCATTTTCATTATCGGTTTTAGCTTCCTGGTACTAAAACAATTTTATGCAGAAGCTGAATACCTGTTGCTTGCTATTGCCGTTGTGCTGATCATCAGTGCACATTATTATAATTACAGGCTTTGTCACCTGAGCAAGTGTTCATCTCCTCATCACAAACATTGATCGTTAACAGGGTTTTTGATTTGCGTTATATTTATGACTCAATCAAATTGTATGAAAAAGTATTTCATCCTCATTTTACTGATTTGTTCTTTACCCTCAGTCTTTGCTCAAACAAAGGCAATGAGCAAAGACGAACAGATCGTCCGCACCCTCCTTGAAGTGCAACGTGAATCCTGGAATGCAGGGAATATCCCTCAATTCATGGATACTTACTGGCAAAGTGATTCCCTGATGTTCATTGGCAAAAATGGTGTGACCTATGGGTGGCAAAAAACACTGGATAATTATAAAAAGAATTATCCCGATGCTGCCACTATGGGCAAACTTGATTTCGATATCCTGGAAGTAAAAAGATTATCAGTGATGTATTTTTTTGTGGTAGGCAAATGGCATCTTACCAGGAGTGTTGGTGATGTGGGTGGACACTTCACACTGTTGTTTAAAAAGATAAAAAATAAATGGGTGATCATTGCTGATCACAGCAGCTGATCACAGTTTCCATTTACGCTTGAGATGAATGAGGAGAATGACGAAGCTGCCGATAAAAAAAACATAATACAGGTAATTGGTCCAGTCAGGGCGATCTTCAAAAAAAGCAAAGCCCTTGTAGATCCCGATAAAAACATTCACCATCATCCATAACAATACCAGGGAGATGGTTTGCATGATCCTGACCAAGAAAGCCCTTGTCTCTTCTTCCATTCCCATACCGGCGATTTGTAATTAAAGTTAAAACTATTGAACGACTCACTTCATCAGCAGTTTCCTGAAAGCAACCGTATCGCCATTGAATACATTGAAGTCAACAAAAGCATCCACGCCATTTACCCTCCCGCTTTCATTGTGTTGCCAGAAGTCCCATTGCCTGTTGATCCTTGGCTTGTCCTGCACCAGGTAATGTGCCACCCATAAAGGGTAATTATCAAATTTTCCTTTCAGGAAATTTTCGTAGAAGTCTATATTGGTGTAGATGATAGGCCTTGTTTTATAATGCTGCTCCACCATATCAAGCCAGTCCTTTGCTCTTTGCTGTATATCAGCAACAGAAGATCCATTGCTTGTTTCTATATCCAGTACCGGTGGCAGATCTCCCTTTGCCAGGTCGACCGCTTCGATAAAATTCTCAGCCTGTGCTTTACCACTCTTGCTGGCAATAAAAAAATGGTAAGCACCTCTTGGCAATAGTGCCCGCTTTGCATGAAACCAGTTCCGGGTAAATTCATTGTCAACATCATTCAACCCCTCCGTTGCTTTTATAAATGCAAATCCGATCCTGATCTCGTTCACCTGCATGTTCTTTATCGCTTTCCAGTCGATATTGCCCTGGTGCTTGCTTACATCAATACCATGTATGGGATAATTCGCCGGTATGTCAATTCCGAAGGCGGGGTAGCGAACGAACTTAGGGCTGTTAAGAAGATCGGTGGCATAATAAACACCCCCTGCTATTAATGCGAGGAAAGCAATGGGCAGCAGGATAGCCCTGAGTAATGATCTTTTTCTTTTTTTCTTTTTTGCCAAAGCCGGGTTTTAGAAAGACAAATTTGCATAAAAGATAGTTGAGTGCCTTGCTAAAGTTTTAATAAAAAGCTCAGGAGATATTTCCGGAAGCAGGGTTGATCAAATTCCTGTTGATCAAAAGTATCCATACCAAAACAGAAAGAAGGGTGATCTTCTGGATCAACGGAAGTCCTTGGGCAAAAATACCGGTGGCCATAATAGCATAATTAAGGCTCATCAGTATTAAACAGCATAACCCGGCAGAGAAAAATCCATAAAGCCCGCTTTTATAAAGACCCGTCAATATAGCGATGCATACAATAAACCCCAAAAGACTTGCTGCCTGGATCACCTCGTCATGAAGAGAGGTAAATAAAAATACAATGACAAGCATGGTTGTTATTCCTCCATATCGTATAAGGTTCTTCCATTTTGCGGAAATAGCAAAACTAAGCGGCAATGAGTACAGGAAAATTGAAATAGAAAAGCATAGTATGATCCAGGAAGTAATTGCGATCGGCCTTGCAGCATTATTTTCTCCGTTCTTTGCTTTTTCCATCAACAGGTCGCACCAGTAATTATTTACCCAGCTGAATCCTTTAAATGTTTTATCTGTAAAGGAACCACCGGGATAAAAATAAGCTGCAACAAAATAGAACGCAATAAAAATGCAGATCCCTGCGGTTGGAACCCTTGCCCGGAGTTTATTTGTTGAAACCATGCTTTAAGCCGGGTTTATTTTAAAAGTTTTTTTGTGAATTTAATATCTCCTGCAATGATGCGTAATGTATACCCGCCGCTTGCCAGTTGCCGTGACGGGACTTCAATAAAATCCGAGCCATTTACCAGTGTTGTATTTTTTGCATAGACCCGTTGACCGATCGAATTATACAAACTGATGGAAGCTGTTGAAGCGTTCATATTCTGCAATGAAATATAGAATTGATCCTGCACAGGGTTGGGAAAGACCTTTATCACATTCTGTCCGCCGGTAGTACTGGATAGCTTTGAAGTAGTATTATTCTTTGTTACCAGCCAGTACTCGGGGTCTATCAATACTGTGTCCGCAATAAAGCCGATGTTCCGGAAGAATATTTCACCGTTGGTCTTATTATCTACAACAATTGTTTTTTCCTGTGTTGCGTTCCTGAATTTTAATGCTACCGGTAGTTCAAAGAAGTTCACCGAAGGATGTGAAGTTGTTTGGTTCATTTTTATGTTCACATAGCTGTTCCCCACCTGCGACCACTGCACATTGTATGAAGGATAGCCCTGTCCTTTGAACCAGTCTTTGAAAAATTCCGTCAGGTCCTGCCCGCTTACCTGTTCTAAATTCCTTTTCAGATCATCGGTTTTTGCAAAACCATAGGCAAGTTTCGGATCTTTCTGGTACTGGCGCAGTGCGTTGAAGAAAGCGGCATCTCCCAGCTTCCAGCGCAACATATACAACAGGTATGAACCTTTATTATAGCTAAGTCTTCCATCAAAGATCCTTCCAACATTGGTGGTATCATCCACCCAAACTGAACCTCCCGGGGATGAGGTGATATTATTGATGATATTCTTTCTTGAGTTAAGGATATTGGCCGGGTATTTATTTTCCATGTAGAAGCTGGCAAGAAATGTTGCAAAGCCTTCATTGAGCCATATATCTTCCCAGCTGCCGCAGGTGATCTTATCTCCAAACCACTGGTGCCCCAGTTCATGAGAAGTAAGGCCTTCATCTATAGAAATGATGAACGTAGATGTCTGGTGCTCCATCCCGCCACCCCATCCGAATTGCACATGCCCGTATTTTTCTTTTATGAAAGGATAGTCACCAAAATTATTATGGAACAACTGCAAGGCATTTAAAACATTCTGTGTGCCATTTTGAAAAGAAGCCAGGCTTTCAGGATAACAGAAAGTTTGCATGGGCAGGTTGGTAGTGCCTAATGCAACACTGTTATTGAACACGGAATAATTGGTAACGGCAAAACAAACCAGGTAAGAGGCAATGGGATAACGATGCTTCCAATAAGTAACTCTTTTTGTGCCTCCATTGATCAGTGTCTCACTTTGTAACAAGCCATTGGATGCTGCTTTATAAGCTGCAGGATTTGTTATAATGACATCTAGTGAATCGGCTTTATCATCCAGCCCGTTCTTACAGGGCCACCAGTCGCGGCTGCCATAGGGTTCACTAAGGCTCCACATTACGGGTATAGCTGCATGCTGGTCCTGTATAAAAGAACCAAAGCCTGTATTGGGAGGAACACCCTGGTAAAAAACTGTTATAGAATCCAGCACACCTGCATTGATCGTTGAAGCAAAGTTGACCGTAAGCACATTATTGATGTGTTGCTTTGTAAGAAGTACATTCCGCTGTTTAACGCTGTCAGCAACTAAAGGGTTCATCAGGTCGAGCTGAACATTATTGGTGGCAACAGTAATGATAAAATATATAGTGATCTTCCCGCTGATGTATCTTATTGCCGGATCCACTTCCCATTCGCAACGATAATACTTTACATCATAATTATTGCTGGAAGCAGGTGTCAGTATTGTCCCGGTTCCTGCACCGCCCAATCGCTGATGTGCTCTTTGTTCGGCCAATGCAATTTCATATACCTGTTTGGATGGGTCGGTCACCTGGCCTGAAGTACTCAAAGCCATCAGCATTAAAAAAGTAAAAATTATACGCATAATGATGCTTAAAAAGGTAGAAAAAAATCTATAATTAAAGGTCCTAAAGTTTTGTGAAAGGGGCAATAATAGGCCCTTATATTCCGTTTATTCTTTTTGCCCGTTTTTAATTGCATACCTCTAAGAAAATTAATAAACGAATGAGTATAAAGCTTAATCCGCACCTTAAGGTATCCAAATTAATGTGGATACTTTTTTTTGTACTGGCGACAGGTAGTTTTGCTAAGGGAAATCCCTATACGGATACTACCAAAAAGTTAATACTGGCTGCAGCCGGTAAAAAGGAAAAATCAGACTTTATTGTCAGGGAAGCCAATATTGTTTTTCCCGAGAACCTGTCCGGCAATGAAGAACAATCTCTCGGCTATATTGAAAAATTCTCTTCCAGCAGGAGGGCATATATAATGCGCACTTATGCAAAGGGGAAAAAATATTTTCCAAAAGTAAGCGCCATTCTTGCGAAATATGACCTGCCCGAGGAATTAAAAGTATTGATAGCGCTGGAAAGTGCATTCAATGCAAATGCTGTTTCAAAAGCAGGTGCTGTCGGATACTGGCAATTTATGGATGAAGTGGCCCGTGAGTATGGATTAAAATACGCCTCCCACAAAACAGTCAGATCCAGATCGAAAAAAGGAAAGAAAGTAAGGCCTGTTTATGCAAGAGATGACAGGAAGAACTTCGCTAAATCAACTTATGCAGCAGCACGTTATTTAAAGGATCGGGGCAGGAACCTGAACAATGATCTTTTATTGATGGTGGCCAGCTATAATTGTGGTGTAGGTAATGTATGGAATGCGATGGAAAGAAGCGGCAAAGACAATCCCAGTTTCTGGGATATCAAAAATTACCTGCCCGCAGAAACAAGGGCTTATGTAATGAATTTTATAACGCTGAATGTGCTTTTCCATAATTACGAGAAGTTTGTCAGCAACAAGCTTAATTTTACAACTGAAAAGATCAAATTGGACGATAATTCAGAGGCCGATATAACAGAAGGGCTGGATAAAGCATTTTACCAGTAAGCATTACCCTGTCTATCTATATATTGATACCAGTACCAACCGTACTGGTATTTTTATTTATGCTTCATCCCAATCGGCTTAACTTTGCTTATGCCCAAGTTCAACTGGAACGATAGTACCAATTTGCTGAGCAAGCTTACCGCAAAGCGCTTTTGGAACGGAGCCAAAGTACTCAGCAGTTTTTACATCAGCAGGGTGCTGAATAAGCCCGTTCAATGGGGTTATCCCGTCTCTGTTTCATTTGAACCTACCACAAGTTGTAACCTTCGCTGCCCGGAATGCCCAAGCGGGCTCAGGCAATTCACCCGGCCGACCGGCATGCTGAAAAATGATTTTTTCAAGAGGACCATCGATGAGATCCATAAAGAACTATTATACCTCATCTTTTATTTCCAGGGCGAACCTTACCTGAACCCCGATTTTTTGGAAATGGTAAAATATGCAAGCGATAAAAAAATTTATACAGCAACTTCCACCAATGCACATTACCTGACAGATGAAGTGGCAAAAAAAACTGTGGAGAGCGGGTTAGACCGCCTGATCATTTCCATTGATGGTACAACACAGGAGGTTTACCAGCAGTATCGTGTTGGTGGTAATCTTGAAAAGGTCATCGAAGGAGCAAAGAATGTCATCAAATGGAAGAAGGAATTAAAAAGCAAAACTCCCTTTGTGTTCTTCCAGTTCCTGGTGGTAAAACCCAACGAGCACCAGGTAGAAGAGATCAAACGCCTGGCGAAAGAAGTAGGAGTTGATGAAGTGCGGTTCAAGACGGCACAGGTGTATGAATATGAGACAGACCCCAACGACCTTATCCCTACCATTGATAAATTCAGCCGGTATAAAAGAAATGCAGATGGCTCATACACTGCAAAAAATAAACTGGCCAACCGTTGCTGGAAACTGCAGCATGCAAATGTTATTACCTGGGACGGTCTTGTTGTTCCCTGTTGCTTTGACAAGGATGCAACACACCAGCTTGGTAATTTAAAAACGCAATCCTTTAAAGAAATATGGCACAATGACAATTATAAACAGTTCCGTAATGAACTGATGAAGTCAAGAAAGAATATTGACATATGCGCCAACTGCAGCGAAGGGGTTTCCGTGTGGAAAGACTGATAGCTTGCCCATTTCTGCTATATTTATGATATGAATGCAACATTCAACAACCGGCTCCGGCAGCTCATCCTATTGTTGCTGATCATTTTCTTGATCTGCCTTTTTATCGGTCAATTGACGGCTTTTCTTCCGGGATTATTAGGAGGTATCACTTTATATATTATCAGCCGTTCTTTATATTTCAGGCTCATCTTTAAGAATAAATGGAAAAAAGGCTGGACTGCCCTGCTTTTCATGATCTGCTATATCATTATTATTGCCTTGCCTGTTTACTTATGCATTACGCTCGTCTCCCCCAAGATCACGGCGATAATGGATAATCCTGATCAGATAACCAAAAGCCTTAAGCTCCTCTCAGCGCAGGTTAAGGAAGCTACAGGCGTACAGTTATTCACCGACCAATCAAGTTCCAACATCTCACAAAAGATAGCGGCCTTTATACCAAAGTTCATTAACACAACGCTTAACGTTCTTACCAACCTCATCATGATGTTCTTCCTGTTTTATTATTTGCTATATCATGGAAGGGCCGTGGAAAAATACCTCAACCACATCATACCATTTGAACAAAAAAATGTAGATAAGCTGGCACACGAAACCCGGGTAATGGTGAGGGCAAATGCGCTGGGTATTCCCCTCATTTGTATTGCGCAGGGAGCTACAGCAGCGCTCGGATACTGGATATTTGGATTGGAGGATTGGGGTATGTGGGGCTTTGTGACCGGTGTATTTGCATTCTTCCCTGTCGTTGGAACCATGGTAGTATGGGTTCCGTTGGTTACCTATCTTTTTGCCTCCGGCCAAACCACGGCAGGGTGGGGACTTACCATATATAGTTTTCTTATAACAGGGAATGTTGATTACATCACCAGGCTGGGGCTATTAAAAAAACTGGGGAATGTACACCCGGTGATAACAGTTATCGGTGTGATCGTAGGCCTCAATCTTTTTGGATTCATCGGGCTCATCTTCGGGCCTTTATTGGTGAGTTATTTTATAGTTTTGGTCAAAATATATATGAATGAATTCACACCACTTGAAGAACAGGTATAATTATTCATTTTAATAAAGAATTCACTTGGGAATAGAAAAAGACATCAATCAGTATAAGTTCAGGAACGAGTATCAAAAATCGATCATCAACATCATCTACACCTATAACTGGATGACGGAACAACTAAAGAAAGAACTGGAGGCCTTTGGGCTTACTATGCAGCAGTTCAATATACTTCGTATCCTCCGTGGGAGCGAAACACCTTTATCTACTTTACAGATAAGAGAACGTATGCTCGATAAGATGAGTGATACAAGCCGCATCGTGGACAGGCTCATTATTAAAGGGCTGGTAAAAAAAATGACCTGTAAGTCTGACAAAAGACTTGTTGACGTGATCATTACAGATAAAGGAAGAAAAACATTGAGCCAGATAGATGAACAGGAAGAAAGGATGAATAATATCCTCAATAATCTTTCCACTGCAGAAGCTAAGACATTAAATAAATTATTAGATAAGATCCGCCAATCGAATTAATTCCCACTCATGAGATTTCTCTTTTTTCTTATATCCTGTTGCTTGTTGTCAACTCATTCTTTTGCACAGGCAAAGCCGGAATTTCGTGCAGTATGGGTAGCCACTGTTGATAATATCGACTGGCCCTCAAAAGGAAATTATAATTCCGATTCACAAAAAGTTGAGTTCATCAGGTTGCTCGACATGCACCAGCGCAATGGAATGAATGCACTGATCGTACAGGTTCGTCCAGCCACCGACGCTTTTTATCCGTCGCAGTATGAACCATGGAGTGAATTTCTTACAGGCGTACAGGGGCAACCACCAATGCCTTACTATGATCCGCTTGAATTCATGATCACCGAAACTCACAAGCGTGGGATGGAATTTCATGCATGGATGAATCCCTACCGTGCGGAATTCAGCATCGGCAAATCTTCCATAGCAGCAACCCACATCACAAAACTCCATCCGGAATGGTTCCTTACCTATGGAGACAAAAGATATTTCGATCCCGGTAATAAAGATGTACAGCAGTATGTTACCAATGTGGTAAGGGATGTGGTCAGCCGTTACGCGGTTGATGCCATTCATTTCGATGATTATTTCTATCCTTACCGCATTGCAGGAAAAGAATTTCCCGACAATGCAAAATATCTTGAATACGGTAATGGCATGAATAAAGATGACTGGAGAAGAAGTAATGTGGATTCTATCATCTCTATGTTGCACGACGCTATAAAAAAAGAAAATCCGAAATGCCAGTTTGGTATCAGCCCCTTTGGAGTATGGCGTAACCAGGATAAGGATTCTGTTAATGGAAGCAAGACAAACGGCGCTCAAACCAACTACGATGATCTTTATGCAGACATCCTGTTATGGTTGCAAAAGGGGTGGATCGATTATGTTGCGCCGCAGTTATATTGGGAGTTTGGCCATCGGGTGGCTCCTTACGAGATCCTGCTCGATTGGTGGAGTAAACATACCTATGGCAGGAATTGCTATATCGGGCTTGGTATTTACCGTGCCGGTAGCAATGCGGCATGGAAAGACAGTACCCAGCTGCCAAGGATGATACAGGCACTCCGCAATACACCCAATATCCAGGGTATGATCTTCTTCAGCAGTAAATCTTTTAATAGGAATCCCAATGGCTGGAGTGACAGCTTACGCCTTAATTATTTTAAAGAGCCCGCAAAAACACCCCAAATGGACTGGCTGAAATGATGTCGTCCTCGTCTCTGACGAGGGTTCAATGGTGTAGAGTCTTTGACTCCCACAACGATTTTATCTACCTTTACATCTGCAATCATTAATTTTTAATTCTTAATTATATTTTATGCCTGGTTTTGAACATTTTGGTCCCGAAGAACGCAAGCATGTAAATGATGTGATGCAGACAGGTATCCTGATGCGCTATGGCTTTGATGGCCCGCGTAAAGGAATATGGAAAGCAAAAGAACTGGAAGACGCCATTTGCAAGACATTCGACTGTAAGCATGCCCAACTGGTAAGCAGTGGCACTGCTGCGCTCACAACTGTTATGAGTGCATTGGGAATTGGTTACGGTGACGAGATCATTTTGCCTTCCTTTACTTTCGTTGCAAGTTTTGAAGCAGTGCTGAGCGTTGGCGCTATTCCTGTTTTTGTTGATGTGGATGAAACGCTGACCCTGAATCCCCAAGCTGTTAAAAATGCTATTACTACCAAAACAAAAGGGGTGATGCCGGTGCATATGTGCGGTAGCATGGCTGATATGGATGCATTGCAGGCAATATGCAGGGAGCATAATTTATTGTTGCTGGAAGATGCCTGTCAAAGTATCGGCGCTTCTTACAAAGGAAAAAAATTAGGAACCATCGGCGATGCCGGCACTTTCAGTTTTGATTTTGTAAAAACGATCACCTGTGCAGAAGGAGGGGCTGTTATGACCAACCGGGAAGATATATTCATCAACAGTGACGGATACAGTGATCATGGCCATGATCATAAGGGAGCCGACAGGGGTGCAGACCTTCATCCATTTATTGGCTATAATTTCAGGATAAGTGAATTGCATGCTGCTGTTGGGCTGGCGCAGATAAATAAGCTGGATGAATTCTTATCGATCCAGAAAAAGAATCATACGGTATTAAAGAATTTACTTACTGCTGTGCCGGAGATCTCTTTCAGGAAGATACCTGATGAAAATGGTGACAGCTGTACCTTCCTTAGCTGGTTCCTGCCCACAGAAGATATTACCCGTGCTGTTGTAGCAGAAATGAAAGCGCAGAATATTTTAGCCGGCAATTTCTATTGGTACGATAATAACTGGCACTACATCCGCAAATGGGATCATTTGAAGAATGCTGTTACATTGAATGCACTTCATCCCGACCTGAGAACAGCTGTGATGAAACATGCCAATAAGGATTTTGCTGCCAGCGATGCGATCATGTCCCGCTGTATATCAACAGCTATCGGTTTATTATGGACAGACGAACAGATCAAAACAAAAGCTGAGCAAATGATCAGTGTTATCAATAAAGTATTAAAGACGCAGGGAGCGGTTGTGTAAAATTGGGATTGAATAATATTATCAGAGCGGTAAGTGATCCTTACCGTTTTTTATTCTAATTAATGCCCGGGTAATATGCCTGCATTCCTCTTCCCTTCCATCCAGTCACAATACTGAACGCTTCCCAGGCGGAATTTAAAAGGCACTTTGGTTGTCTTTTCAAATTTTATTTCTTGTCTGCAAAAAAAACCAAGATTGGAAAAGTAGAAATTGGGAGTTACCGGCCTGATCAAAAAGGGAGTTGTTTTTTTAGCTAAAGGGATCGCATAAAAATTTGCGCTGATAAAAGCAACTTTCGCTACGTTATTCCCCTCTTTTTTAATACTATTTTGGCAAAAAGCGCCTGTTGCCACAAAAATCATGCAAAAAATTAAAAAAATTGCTTTTTGATTCACTTTAAAGGGCGTTTGTCTGTAAATTTACGATTCAATCAGCTACTAGGATTTTATTTTTTGATAAAATGCTGTACCCGTTTTGATCTGTACACCTAATAAGATGAATGAACTATGGCTTTAAGTCAGGGACTATACCAGAAACAATTACAGAAGTTATCGCCTCAGCAAATTCAGCTGATGAAGCTGCTGCAGGTGCCTACGGCCCTGCTGGAAGAACGTATAAAGGAAGAAATTGAGGAAAATCCGGCCCTTGAAGAAGCCGAAGATGGCCATGAGGATGAATACGATGATGTAAATGATGAATTCAAGGATAAGGACGGGGACGACGGGGATATGGATGGCAGCGCAGATGAATATGACAACATCGATATCAGCGAATATGTAAAAGACGGGGACGATGAGATAGGCGACTACAAGCTAAAGGACGATAATTACCCCGAAGCTGACGACAACAGGGTCATTCCCCATAAAGTGGAAACAGGTTTTAATGAATTGATGCTTGAACAATTGGGCATGCTCACTCTATCAGATCAGCAACGTAAGATAGCAGAACAGATCATTGGTAACCTGGATGATGATGGCTACTTAAGAAGGGAGATCTCGGCCATTGCCGATGACCTTGCCTTCCGTCAGAACATTCAAACCACGGAAGAAGAGATTGGTCAGCTGGTTTTACAGATCCAGCAGTTTGACCCGCCGGGCATCGCCGCCAGGAACCTGCAGGAATGTTTATTGTTGCAGCTGGAAAGAAAAATGGATGAGGGCAAGCACGTGGAGATGGCAGTAAAAGTTTTAGAAAAGTACTTTGAAGAGTTTACCAAAAAACATTATGAAAAGATACAGCGTGGGTTGAATTTGTCGGATGAACAACTAAAAGAGGTCATCAACCAGATCATCAAACTCAATCCCAAGCCTGCAGGAACTGTGGGGGAAACAAACAAAGCCGAGAGCTATGTGGTCCCCGACTTTTTCATCTATAACAATGCAGGCAAACTTGAACTCACACTCAACAGCAAGAATGCTCCTGATCTCAGGATCAGCGAAGGCTATCGCGACATGCTAAAAGAATACGACCGTGGCAGCAAAAAGGATAAACGACAAAAAGAAGCCGTCCTGTTCATCAAACAGAAGATCGACGCAGCCAAATGGTTCATTGATGCCATCAAGCAAAGGCAGAATACTTTGCTGAATACCATGGAAGCGATCATGAATTACCAGCATGACTTTTTCATCTCCGGCGATGAAACAGACCTGCGCCCGATGATCCTTAAATACATTGCCGAAGCCACCAACCTTGACATATCAACCGTAAGCCGTGTTGCCAACAGTAAATTTGTACAAACAGAATTTGGAACTTACCGGCTTAAATTCTTCTTCAGTGAAAGCCTTCAAACAGATTCCGGTGAAGAAGTTAGCACCCGTGAAGTAAAAAAGATATTGAGCGATATTATTGAAGGTGAAAATAAAAAGCACCCGCTTAGTGACGAGCGATTGACAGAGCTGTTGCAGGAAAAAGGATATAACATCGCCAGGCGCACCGTCGCAAAATACAGGGAGCAGTTAAATATTTCAGTTGCCCGCTTAAGAAAAGAATTATGACAGAAGAAAAGTTCTCACACAGCCTTGTGAATGGCGAAGGCCATGTCGTTTACAGGCCGGAGCAACCATTGGTCATAAGGATCTTTGCGCATTTTTTCTCTTATATCTTCCACCCCCTGTTCATTACGCTTTATGTGATCTGGTTCTTGTTGTTTTTTCACCCATCTTATTTTTCGGGGTTTAGTACAGCTTTAAAATCACAGCTGTTGCTTATCACAGCATTGAACGCTGTGCTCTTTCCAGCCTTTTCATTGCTGCTGATGAAAGGCCTCGGCTTTATCAAATCATTTTTTTTACGAACACAGCAGGACAGGATCGGCCCCTATCTCTCCAGCATGATCTTTTATTTCTGGACGGCCAGGATATTTTTCAAATTTGAGCCGCAGCTGCCACTCATACTGGCCTCTTTTATGACCGGTGTTTTTCTCACTACAGTGATCGGGCTGTTGAGCAATATTTATTTTAAGATAAGTATGCATGCCATGGGATGTGGTGGCCTGATTGGTATCTTCTGGGTAGTTATGAACAGCAATACCATGCTGATGACCTGGCCACTGTCCATCGCTTTATTGATAACAGGCATTGTCTGCACTTCACGTTTGATCGTCAGTGACCACACCCAAAGAGAAATATACCTGGGAATAGCAGCAGGTCTTTTTTGCCAGTTCATTGCAGCCCTTGTCATATTATAAATGAAGAGGCCCCACCATTTGGCGAGGCCCTTCGTCTCCTGTCGTGCCTAACAATAAAACTTTAAACTGTAGAGGAAATATAGTTTTAGCTGTTAAGTATCTTTGATCGGCTGCTGTACTTTTTTGAAGGATAATACAAAAACATACAGGTGCCTTCTTTTATAACATCAATTATCGGCCGGCTCAGTTCACTTGGAACTGCAGGACAGCCATAGCTCCGCCCCAAAAAACCATTCCTGTGGATGAACTCTTCGCTTACATAATCTGCACCATGAAAAACAATAGCACGGTTATAAGCCTTGTCATTAAATCCTTTCTCACATCCTTTTAATCTTAAAGAATACCCGTTCTCGCCTGTATAGGTATTAAGTGTTATATAAAAACCCAGGCTTGTTTTTTGTGACCTTGCTTCGTTGGAAAAAGTAGTGGCATAATTCTCTCCCGAATGACGCCCATGTGCAACCAGTGACCTGAATAAAAGTTTGCCGCTGATCATATCCAGTACAAATAATCTTTTTTGAGATGATGGCTGGCTATAATCAATAATGGTCAGGAGATCTTTTCTTATCTGGTTTTTTGAAACAAGAAGATCGAAACCTTTTTTTGCCATTTCAAATGCAGTCCTTGATAAGCCTGTTGCTTCCAGGTTGAATGTATGATACAGGTCTAAGGCACTTAATAATGATTCTCTATGTTCTGCGGCTGATGTTGGTCTGCTGTTTGTATTTTCAACCAGGGAGGACGAGCTGTTTGCTAATAGCAATGATAAAGGCAGCAATATTACTGCGGTACGGATTAGTTTCATTTCTCGTGCGTTTTTCAGAGGGTGATCCGGTTGCTGCGGATCACTCTTATAAATCGCTTGCTACTAACATTTTATTGTATGAATTTTCAAATAATCACAGATATATTTTATTCCAATATCCAAAGAAGTAAAACTACTTAGGAAGCCTACGGATAAAAGATTATCTGCTCCGTAATTAACGTGAGAAAAAAGTTGACCCTCTAATGATCAGTTAATTTACATACGGCTAACATATACCAGTGTCGCATCTTTACTTCGAACCCCTCATATATCTTATCTTTGAACTTTAATGAACCATGATGAATATAAAAATGTTTTTGGGCCTGCTGTTTTTATCTTTTGTGATCAGTGTGCAGGCTAATTCTCAAAAAGGAAGCTTTGACAAATCAGCTTTTTATAGTGCGATGGCTTCTGAAAATATCTCAGAGATAAATGAACAGCTGGAGATAGTAAAGAATGCATCTATCAGCGAAAAAGATGCTTATGAAGGCGCCTTATTGATGAAAAAAGCGGGGTTGCTCAGCAAGGCAAAAGAGAAATTGAGCGCTTTCAAATCTGGTAAGATAAAACTGGAAGCGGCCATAAAAAAAGAAAGTGGCAATGCAGAATACTACTTTCTCCGCCTCATTATACAGGAACATGCACCCAAAGTGGTCAACTACCGCGACGATATCGAAAGCGATAGCCAGGCCATTCGTTTAAATTTTAAAAGCCTTTCTCCCGTTGTGCAAAAGGCAGTCGTCGATTACAGTAAAAAATCAAAGTTTTTGAAGTCCGTCCAGCCTTAACTTTGCACTTCATGGGAAAAAAGATTCTTGCTATTTATTATTCTCAGTCCGGGCAGTTGGGAGATATTATCGATAATTTCACCACCCCTCTTATTGATGCTGGCCATACGGTTGAAAAGGTCCGTATCGGGGTGAAGTCCAATTATCCCTTCCCCTGGAAAGGCAAAAGTTTTTTCGCAGTGATGCCCGATTGCGTCCTCGGAAACCCGACCGAACTTCAGGATTTTCAATTGAAGGAAGATAGATATGATCTTATCATTTTGGGTTACCAGGCATGGTTCCTTTCACCAAGCATTCCCTCCAATTCAATATTGAATCACCCGGCGGTAAAAGCTGTTTTAAAAGACACTCCTGTTGTAACGATCACCGGCGCAAGGAATATGTGGATCAGCGCTATGGAACGTATTAAAAAAAGCCTGAAGGATACAGGTGCAAGATTGGTCGGGAATATTGCATTGGTGGATAAGCATCATAACTTCATCAGTTTTATAACAATTTTTTACTGGATGTTCAAAGGGAAAAAAGAAAGATGGCTGAACATTTTTCCCAAACCGGGTGTTGCAGATGAGGACATTGCCAATACCAGTGTATTTGGCATCACGGTGAATAAATACCTGCTGAGCGGGAACTGGGATGGTCTGCAGGATGAGTTGCTGCAGCAAAAAGCAGTTGTTGTAAAGTACAATTTAATGTTCATAGAATCGAAGGCCAGGAAGATTTTCGGCGTGTGGGCCAACATCATTGTAAAAAAGAAAAAAAGAACCCCATGGCTTGTTGCATTCAAATATTATCTTTTAATTGCACTGTTTATAGCTGCCCCGATAATTCTTACTGTGGATGCGATCTTCTTTAAGCCTTTTTTATCGGCACGTATAAAAAGACAAAAACAATATTATTCAGGCGTAAATTAATTTACAGAGATGGCTTTAAACCAGGTTTATATTACAAATACCTCTTCTTATTTCCCCAACGACCCGGTATCCAATGACGAGATGGAAGAATTTCTTGGGCATATCAACGGTCAGCCTTCTAAATCAAAGCGGATTGTTTTAAGGAATAACGGCATAAAGAACAGGTATTATGCACTTACAAAAGAAAGAAAAGCAACCCATAGCAATGCCCAGATCACTGCTGAAGCAGTAAGAAAATTAATGGCCAGTGATAATGCAGACTTAAAAAGCATCGAACTTCTTTCCTGCGGAACTTCCACTCCCGACCAGATGATGCCTGCGCATGGTGTAATGGTGCATGGGCTGTTACCTGAAATGAACCCCATTGAAGTTGTTTCACCTGCCGGTGTATGCTGCGCCGGGATGCATGCATTGAAATATGCTTATATGGCCATCAAGACCGGCGAAGTGCATAAAGCAGTGGCTACAGGATCTGAACGCTTTTCTACTTCCCTTGTTTCAGGTATTTTTGAAGATGAAGCACAGAAATTAAGTTCGCTCGAAGAGAATCCTTATATCAGTTTCGAAAAAGAATTCCTCCGCTGGATGCTGTCCGACGGTGCCGCTGCATTTATGATGAAGGATAAACCCAATGAGAATGGATTAAGCCTGAGAGTAGACTGGATGGAAGGGTATTCCTATGCCAATGAACTGGAAGCATGCATGTATAGTGCCAGTGAAAAACAAGCAGACGGATCTTTGAAAAGTTATATGGAATACTCGCCCGAGGAGTTAATCTCTCAATCTATACTTAGTATTAAACAAGATGTGAAAATGTTGGGCAAGAATATCGTGCTGTATGGAGGATATGGGGTAATAGCAGCATTGAATAAACATGGCATGAAATCGGATGAGATCGATTATTTCCTGCCGCATATGTCGAGTGAATTCTTCAAAGTAAAGATATATGATCAATTGAAGGCCAATGGAACCGGCATCGAGTGGGATAAATGGTTCGTCAATCTTAGTGAGGTTGGTAACGTTGGAGCCGCATCTGTTTACCTGATGGTTGATGAACTCTTCCATAGCGGTAAATTGAAAAAAGGAGATAAGATATTCCTGCTTGTTCCGGAAAGCGCAAGATTCTCTTATATGTACAGCCTGCTAACAGTTTGCTAAGCTGCAAACTATTCAATGCAATAAGGCGATAATGCTTTATTTTCGTCATCTCATTTTTTCATCTTAATCACAGGTTATGAAAAAAGAAGAAATTCCACAGGATGACGGTGCGCTCAATAAGCTGACCAAGGAAATGGTGTACGCAACCGATGCTTCGGGAAAATATACAACCGATCTCAGCACCGGTTGGGAAGTAAAAGCTACCGCTCTTGATGTTGCCTGGAAAGACATTCAAAAACGCATTGAAGACGCGAGGCAAAAAGTTCTGAATGGCCAGGCAAGTCCCATTTTATATTTCATGGAGCTGCGCCTGATGGATATGGGGATCGTCTCCGCTTATACCGGCTTCTGGAAATGGACCATCAAGCAACACATAAAGCCTTCCGTTTTTAAAAATCTGAGCGAAAAAAAACTGCAGCAATACGCCAATGTATTCAATGTAACGGTAGAAGAATTAAAAACAATGAAAGTGAATGAAGACAGAATTTAAACACCTGCAGGCAGCACACTGCGAAAATGGCGTTACCACAAATTTATTGAGAGCTGCAGGCGCAGATAAACTAACGGAACCTTTGGCCTTTGGTATTGGTTCGGGATTATTTTTTGTACAACTGCCTTTTCTTAAAATAAATAACGGCCCGGCGATCGCATTCCGCACCATGCCGGGGCTGATATTCAAAAGAACCTGTAATTCGCTTGACATCCCGGTGTTCAGGAAAAAATTCAGCTCCAAGGAAAGAGGAAAGAAATTCCTGGATGAATGTTTGGAAAGAGGGCAGGCAGTAGGTGCACAGGTCGGCGTTTTTTACCTGACCTATTTCCCTAAAGAATACCGCTTTCATTTCAATGCGCATAATATGATCATCTTCGGGAAAGAAGATGACCGTTATCTCATCAGCGATCCTGTGATGGAGACCGTTACCTCGCTTTCGGATTATGAACTTGAAAGGGTTCGTTTTGCAAAAGGTGCATTTGCACCCAGGGGACAGATCTATTATCCAAAGGAAAAGAAGATCGTTACCGATGAACAAATGAAAAAAGCCATCATCACCGGTATCAAAAGAAATGTGAACCACATGATACGCATACCGGGCAGTATTGCGGGTGTAAAAGGAATTGCTACAACAGGAAAAAAAATAAAAAAATGGCGTGACAAACTGGGACAGGAGAAGGCAGGATTATATTTAGCACAATTGGTACGTATGCAGGAAGAAATAGGAACAGGTGGCGGAGGCTTTCGTTATATATATGGTGCATTCTTACAACAATCACATGCCTTCGTTCCAAAAGACGAGTTGCTTGAGATATCAAAAAGTTTTACCATCGCCGGTGATAAGTGGCGTAACGCTGCTATACAGGCGGCAGGGATTTATAAAGGCCGCATTGGCAGCCAGGCAGACTTTGATGTGATGGGAGATTATCTCATCGAAATATCAGCCATAGAAAAAGATGCTTTCAAAGCATTGTCTAAAATAAAATGGAACTCATGAGCAATGCAGCAGTGAGTATAACCGATCTTGGATTTAAATACCCACGGCAAACCACTCCATGCTTTAGTCACCTTAACTTACAGGTTCAGCAGGGACAGCGTTTTGGATTGTTTGGCCCCAATGGTGCTGGCAAAACAACCCTTATGAATTGTATGACCGGCCTTCTTCAATATGAACAAGGCAACATTCAGTTAATGGGCCATGAGATCTCGCATCGTAAAAAATCCATCAACAAATTATTCGGGTTCGTACCGCAGGACTTTTCCTTTTATCAGGAATTAAGCCCCGTAGAAAACCTTTCTTTCTTCGGTGCATGGGCGGGATTGAATAAACAACAGATCAAAAATAAAACAACAGAGCTTTTGGATATTCTTGGCCTTACTGATGTACGCAACAAACCAGTAAAGGAATTTTCCGGGGGAATGAAACGCAGGGTCAATCTTGCTATCGGTGTCATTCATGATCCAAAAGTATTATTTCTTGATGAACCAACCGTTGGGGTGGATGTTCACACACGCCACGCCATCATCAACTATCTCAAAAAATTAAATGACGAGGGGACTACCCTGGTCTATACATCTCACCAGCTAAGTGAGGCGGAAGACCTTTGCAATGTAGTGGCGCTGATAGATGATGGAAAGATATTAGCACATGATACTTTGTACCAGTTGCTCTCCGATCATAAAGAAGACGGCCTGGAAGGATTGTTCATTAATCTAACAGGAAAATCATTCAGGGATTCATAATGTTCAAGCTCTGGTCCACCATATTAAAAGACATCCGCATTCTCACCAGGGATAAACTGGGATTGACATTCATGTTTGTCATGCCCATTGTGCTGGCCATTGTAATTACTGCCGTGCAGAACAGCACTTTTGAAATGCTGAACACCAACACCGTTCCGATGCTGTTATGCAACAGGGACACAGGTGATGCAGGCAGGCAACTGGAAACCGCCATTGAAAAAGTGGGTATGTTCGATCTGAAGCAGGTCACACCCAACGCAACAGATAAGGAGATCTCTTCAAGAATGCATGCGAAGGATGCCGTCATTGCGATCATCATTCCTTCAGATTTTACATACAAGGTTAAAAGCAAGGCAAAGCAAACAGCAGCGAAAGCATTGAAGAGTTTTGGATTGCAGGGAGACAGTTTACAAACAGATACCTCTGGCATTCAACCGATCACTTTGCTTTATCATCCCGTATTGCAGGAATCATTCCGCCACTCCATACAAGGAGCATTGAAAAGTGCATTGCAGGCGGTGCAAAGCAAAGAGGTTCTAAAGAGCATTTATTTTTCGATCAATGAAAAAGAATTATCCGATACACTGGAAAATGAATTATTGAGCAACCAGGTGATGATAAACGAGATACCCGTTTCAAGAGATGGCAGCAGGAACATTCCCAATGCAACACAGCATAATATTCCTGCGTGGACAGTGTTCGCCATGTTCTTTATTGTGATCTCACTCGGCGGAAGCGTGGTAAGAGAAAAACTGAATGGAAGTTTTGTTCGTTTAAAAACACTGCCCACCAATTACCTGGTGGCATTGCTTTCAAAACAACTTACCTATTTGTTTGTTACACTGGTGCAGGCAGCCGTTGTTTTTTCCATTGGCATCTGGCTATTTCCCAAAATGGGATTGCCACAGTTGAATATGCCTGCTGATGTCATTGGTGTATTCATTGTTTCTCTTATTTGTGGCTGGTGTGCGGTAAGTTATGCCATCATGATCGGCGTATTTGCACAAACACAGGAGCAATCGAATGGCATTGGCGCTGTCTCGATCGTATTGATGGCTGCCATAGGAGGCTTGCTGGTGCCGAGTTTTGCCATGCCTTCCTCCTTCCAGTTCGTGATGAAGCTTTCGCCGTTGCATTGGTGTTTGGAAGCCTACTATGGCTTATTTTTGGAAGGCGGGAAGCTGAAAGATGTTGTACTGAATATTTTACCTTTATTGGGCATTACTTTTGCCATACAGTTGATCACTCTTTACGGTTTAAAAAGAAAAAACCTGATTTGAAATGGATACAGCCGAATTAAAAAAACAGTTAAAGAAACAAATAGTGGAATTTTTGAACCTGGCAACGGTTAACCCCGATGATATCAAGGATGATGAACCTTTGTTCGGGGAAGGACTTGGCCTGGATTCCATCGACTCTATTGAACTGATCGTTTTATTGCAGAGAGAATATGGCATCAATATCCAGGACCCCAAAGAAGGCCGCAAAGTGCTGGTGGACATCAATACACTGGCCGCATACGTAGAACAACACCGTACTAAATAAAAATTTTTGATTGAGCAGGATCCTCGTTACAGGCATGGGCGTGATAAGTGCTATAGGAAATTCTGTGGCAGAGAACCGCGTGGCACTTGCAGCCGGTAAAAGCGGGATCGGTAATGACCTCGGGCTCTTTCCAACCAAATATTCAGGCATACTTCCTTTCGGACTGGTGAAGATCAGTACTGAAACTTTGCGCAAGCAACTCAACATTACCGAACCCGGTGTTACAAGAACAACTTTGCTTGCATTACATGCTTTTGATGAAGCGATCAAAGATGCCGGCATCTCAGCAGCACAATTAAATGATGAAGGCACTGCATTGATCGGCGCAAGCACCGTTGGTGGCATGTGCCTGACAGATGAATTGTATTCAGATGCCAATAAAAAAACCGGTGGCTCAGAATACACGTCTTCTTATGATTGTGCATCCGTTAACATGTTCCTGCAGCAGCACTATAAAATGAACGGCATCATCAACACCATCAATACAGCCTGCTCTTCTTCGGCCAATGCGATCATGTATGGCGCCATGCTGATAAAGAATGGCCTTGCCAAAAGGGCCATTGTAGGCGGTGTTGACAGTCTTGCAAAATTTACGATCAATGGTTTCCACGCACTGCATATACTCTCTCACGAAAAATGTACCCCTTTCGATGAGAACCGGAAGGGGCTTAACCTTGGAGAGGGCGCTGCTTTTTTAGTACTGGAAAAAGAAGAAGATGTTGATGGAAAGAATGTCTATGCCGAACTATCCGGGTATTGCAATGCCAATGATGCCTATCACCCCTCTTCTTTATCCGACCAGGCTGATGGTCCGTTCTTTTCCATGCAGGGTGCATTGGAAAATGCTAAGCTCTCTACAAAAAAAATAAATTATATCAATGCACACGGAACGGGTACCGAAAACAATGATGAAGTAGAAAGCAGATCATTGACAAGATTATTCGGAGAAGCACCTCCATTTGCATCCACCAAATCATACACCGGCCATACGCTGGGTGCGGCTGGCGCCATTGAAGCAGTGTACAGCATCCTCAGCATCGTGAACCAGGAAGTTTATCCCAACCTGAACTTCCAGGATCCCATACCATCAACAGGGTTGATACCTGTACAGGAATATAAAAAAATGCCGCTGCAACATGTAATGTCAAATTCATTTGGGTTCGGGGGTAATTGTTCATCACTCATTTTTTCAAAAGCCTGATGTCTATGTTTTATATCCACCAGGCATATTGCATCTCACCACAAAGAACGTTTGGGGAAACAGATCTTGAAACACTCAATGAGCCTCTTGACAGAAAGCTTTTGGCTATCGAGCCATCTTATGAAGGAATCCCTCCCGGTGTGTTAAGAAGAATGGGCAAGGCTGTAAGAATGGGTGTTGGCGCTGCCATGCCTATCATTAAGAACAGTGGCTCATTGAATGGGATCATCATCGGCACTGCAAAAGGTGGAATGGAAGACTGCATAAAATTCCTCAACCAAATCGTTCAATACGAAGAAGGCATGCTGGCGCCTGGTAATTTTGTGCAGAGCACATCCAATGCCATTGCTGCACAACTTGGATTATTAAGCAGCAATAAATCCTACAACACTACACACGTACATCGTGGGCATGCATTTGAAAATGCTGCGCTCGATGCTTATATGCAACTCAAAGAATTCCCGGGGAAGAGTTATTTATTGGGCGGCGTGGATGAGATCTCAGATTTTGATTACAATATTGAGGACCTCTCAGGCGCTTATAAAAAAGAATCGATCTCCAATAAAGACCTGTACAAAACCGATAGCCCCGGTACCATTGCCGGCGAGGGGGCCGCCATGTTCCTCGTGAATGATAAAAAAGAAAATGCACTGGCCCGGCTGGAAGGAATTAAAATATTTCAAACTGAAGATGAGGAGCTGGTTAAAAAGAATCTTACAGCGTTTATAAAGAAACATTTTTCTGCAGGTGAAAAACCAGGCCTGTTATTATCTGGAGAGAACGGTGACAACCGCATATTAAAATTCTATGAAGCCTGTGAAGGCTTGCTGGGCAATGATACTCCGTTAGCCCGGTTCAAGCATATGGGCGGTGGAGTTCCGACAGCCACATCTTTTGCATTATGGCTATCCTGCCATGCATTACAGCAAAAAAAACTGCCTGCTCACATGATGAAACGGCCATTCACCGAAGCTTCCTGCAATAGCGTGCTGCTCTATAATAATTATAAAGGTGTTCAGCACAGCATTATGCTGATCAGGAAAAGTTGATCACATTTAAAAATTATCGGGTTATTTTCGTTTTAATAATTTCCAGCCAGGGTTAAACTGTTCCTGTTTATGAAAAAAAAGTGGAGTACCATTTTTTATATTGGCATCGTAGCCGGCCTTGGCGCCGTCATTTACTGGATCATTGAAAAGGGCCGTGACCTGCAGCCTGCGGCCATAACAGCAAAACAGGCTGAAGTTGAAAAAAATACAGCCAATACGAGCAGTTTCTCCGTATTCCAGGATTCTTTTCATCACAATCTTTCTGAAGCAGTATCTGTCCTCCTGCTGCAAATCATTCTCATCATTGCTTCGGCAAGGCTTTTCGGATGGCTGTTTAAAATGATGAGGCAACCAGCGGTGATCGGAGAGATCGTAGCAGGGATCATATTGGGGCCTTCCATACTTGGTTTATTTTTTCCTGATGTAAATCATTTCCTCTTCCCTGCTTCTTCATTGGGAACCTTACAATTCCTCAGCCAGGTGGGTTTGATATTGTTCATGTTCATCATTGGTATGGAGCTTGACCTGAATGCGATCGGCAAACAGGCCTATGGCGCTGTGATCATCAGTCATGCGAGTATTATCATTCCTTATACCCTGGGAATGGGACTTGCCTATTTTATTTATAACAAGTACGCTCCTCCCGGGATCTCATTTTTATCTTTCGCATTGTTCATGGGTATTGCCATGAGTATAACTGCTTTTCCTGTACTTGCACGCATACTACAGGAAAAAGGATTGACGAGATCTAAACTTGGGGCTATGGCGCTAACCTGTGCTGCTGCTGATGACCTTACCGCCTGGTGTATTCTTGCGGCGGTGATCGCCCTGGTAAAATCAGGTTCTTCTGTCAGCGCATTATACACAATTATACTTGCCGTTATTTATGTGTTGCTGATGCTGAAAGTTGTCCGGCCCTCATTGAAAAATCTTGAAAGGATCTATAACAATAATCCAAAGAGGCAAACACCCATCATAGCGCTGGTCTTTATGGTGCTGATCGTGTCTTCATATGTTTCCAACATCATTGGTGTGCATGCTTTGTTTGGCGCCTTTATTGCCGGCGTCATCATGCCTCCCAGTTTCAGCTTCCGAAAGATCATCATGGATAAGATAGAAGACATCAGTATCATATTGCTACTCCCCTTATTCTTTGTGATCACCGGGCTTAGAACGCAGATAGGTTTATTGAACGAGGGGCATCTCTGGGTAACTTTTGGATGGATATTGCTGGTAGCTGTGGCTGGTAAATTCGGAGGAAGCGCTATTGCAGCAAGAATGGTGGGACAAAGCTGGAGAGATAGTTTATCAATAGGTGTACTAATGAACACAAGGGGGTTGATGCAACTGATCGTACTGAACATCGGCTATGACCTTGGGGTACTTTCTCCCGAAATGTTTGCTATGATGGTATTGATGGCGATCGTTACTACTTTCATGACGGGACCTGCGCTGGATCTCATTCAATGGCTGATGCCTGAAAAAACAGAAGCAAAAAGCCAGTCATAGATCAGCAAGAATATCAAACTGCCCCTTAAACTTAAAATGGATAAGCTCCTCTTTAAAAAAACTGGCTGTTACATTCAATTTACCATCAGCTTCCTGGTACTTTAAAGCTGCACTGATGAGATTATTTTTAGAGGGGTCTATCAGCGCTACAAATTTCATTTCATGTGCTTTGTAAAGATTTGTTTTTTTACCAGCCAGTTCCTCCACCAATTCCTTCACCATCTGCATCATGCAAACACCCGGTACGACAGGCTGCCCAGGGAAATGACCAGAGAATATTTTATGATCCTTATTGATCAGCAGTTCGGCTTTTATATCCGAGCCGGATATCTCCAGGCTGCTCACTGAAAAAAAATCTCCTTTTAACATTAGCGCTCTATTCTTTTTAACCCGATGGTAAAGTTGAAGGTTTTGTGTGAAATGCCAATAGTATCAGGCACGCCATTCTTATAGTTCTGCATAATCGCTTCCACCACCGTCTTTCTTTTCGAAGCTCTTTCCATACGGATAAGCTGGCTGCCCGTGCTATCAGTGATATAATAATTGTATCCTTTTTCCTGCGGGAAGATATAATAGATCAATCCGTCCTGCTTGCGGACAGTGACGGAGGAATAATCCATCGGCTCCATCATCACCAGCTGAAAATTTTTCCGGAGTGTTTTAATGACAGCCTTTTTATTCATTTTTTTGATGATGGAATACACTTTAAAGCTGCCGTTGGCGCCAAATTCAAAGTCGAAGAACTTAAATCCCATTTCATTGGAGAATACCATCCTGGTAGTGCTATCGGGCATTTTTTTAATAAGGAGCAGGCCGCTTAAGTGGTTGCCGGTAACATCCACCAGCGTATTGTACAGTGCTGAAGTGAATACAGGCTTGAATTTTTTCAGATCGTTTACATCAGCTTTTGCTGACTGCATCTGCATATAAGAAGGTGAGCAGGCGAACAAACAGCTACTTAATAGCAAACAAAGTATCCGGTATCTCAACATTCAGTTCTTTATTGGTAAAACGTATGATGGTATTATCGCCGGATATCTCCTGCATTTCTATGCTCACTACAGAATAGTTCTTTTTATCAACGATGACGTTAATGGATCTGAACAATTCCTTCATTCCTTTTGTAAGAGGGCTGAGTTCAACCAGGGCATTTGTTTTATTCTCAAATACACGTGTTGTAAAATCCGTATTATTCAGCATCGTCCCTTGCATACAATCGATCATGATCTTGTTGATCTGCTGGAAGATCTTATTCGACTTTGTAGATACCTTATTTTCCTTCTGCGCATCCTTTACATATACTTTATCCTTGTTGAGTATCATCAGGTATTGATAAGGCTGGTTATATTCCATGCGCACCTGGCTTTCTTTCTTGAACCAGAATTTACCTTTTGAAACTATTTTTTCGGAAAGCATGCTAAGGTTCTTCTCCTGTGTAAAATCGCTTTTGATCGAATTTGTCTTCTGAGTGGCTGCGGCAAATTCAGTTTTGAATTTGGTCAGATCGGTAACGGCCGAAAAGCCCGGGTATTGGGCTTTGGAAGCAATTGATGCCAGTAATACAACTGATATTAAGAATATTTTACGCATAAGGGCTCAAAGCTAACAATTTATCCAGTGGCAGAATGTTATAGCCCCTGTTTTTAACTTCTTTTATGAAACCGGGAAGCATATCAAGTGTGGCTTTGCTGCTATCATGAAAAAGAAAGACTGCTCCCGGCTTTATCCCCACGATCACTTTCTCCAGCAATTTTTTTTCATCCTTTATTTTAGTATCCATTGATCTCACGCTCCATCCAACAGGAGTATAGCCACCTTTGATGATCGCTTTCTTTAAGTTGGGATTCATCACACCATAGGGCGGCCTGAACAGTTTTGGCTGAAGTCCGGTCACACGTTTTAGCTCTTCATCCATCATCCGCATATCTTCCAGCATTTTTTTAGAGGAGAACATATCAAACCAGAAATGGTGCGAATAACTATGGTTGCCGATGAGATGGCCATCTTTCTCGACCTGTTTTACTACCTCTTCTTTACCGGCAATATTTTTACCGATGCAGAAAAAAGCAGCTTTGACATTTTCTTTTTTCAATACAGCCAGTATCTCTGTTGTATAATTCAAAGCCGGACCGTCATCAAAACTGATGGCAATCTCTTTTCTATTTGTATCGGCTGAACAGGTGATCTGCATAAAGAAATTGGAGCCGATATAAGCACAGCCGTAAAAAACAACGAGTGAATAAAGTATTAGTAAGAGAGGATAGATATAAACAGGCAGGCCATAGTTTATATGAACCCAGATCAGTACAGCGAGCAGCAGGATAAAAAAGATATTTATATTCCTGAAGTTTAGCATGCCGAGACCAGTAATAAAGAATGATGTATGTTCAGGTAATGATTATAGACCAGTATTTTTTTGATCTTCTTTTCTTTGGAACCTTTATGGGCTAACGTTGATGGGACTGATCCTGATCTCGCAATATTCGCAGCCATCCATAACGCAAATGCAGTTGATGTGGGATATTCTCCCACGAGGTTTTTATATTCAATCGCTTCTTTCTCCCTGAAAACACTTTTTGATAATTCACTGCTTTTACCTGTAACGATAAGGTCAATATTATCCATAGATACCGAATGCTCATCAAGGAATGATTGGATATGGGATTGAACCTCCGCTGTTGATTTCGGTTTGTAAAATGTTGCTAGGCCATCAAGCTTTGCATAATCATTACCTGAAGGTTCTTTCGTCAGCAGGAAAAAAGCAGATCCCTCACCAGCCAGGGTCCCATGCCTGTAAAGGCCCATCCTGTTCAGTATTGTGTGACTGGTATTGGTTATTTCATCGATGGCGCCAACCAATACATTGGAAGCTTCCTCTTCTTTCAACAGTAATATGCCATCCAGCAATGCGCTTTCAAAAGAAAACCCGCGGTGGACAAATGCATTGTTGTATTTATTGCATTGCAACATCAGCCCGATCTGTGCACCGATCGTATTATGTGTTGACTGAATAAAGGATGTGGGTGTAAGAAGCTCCTCATTGTTCTCCATCATCTTTGTAAGAAATATACCGGTGTCTTCGAGGCATCCGTATGCCGTTCCGGTTATGATGGCGTCGGGCACAGCAATATTGGCCTCTTTTAAACATTCCATCGCGGCAGCAACACCCATGCGTATGATGCGGCTCATTCTTCTTATCTGCTTCGGATCGATGAATTCTTTATAGTCTGGTTCGATACAGGCAAGGCGGTTACCGGAATGTTCAACCAGCTCCTCTAAAAAAGGAACATGACCGAAGGTCTTCTGTGCCGAGATATTTCCTGTTGCCCTGATGTACATCTTATACTTTTGAAAATATCAGTGAAGAGCAATTGCCTCCAAAACCAAACGAATTAGAAAGCACATGTTTCACTCCAACATTCTTTTTGAATTTTGTTTCCACATTAAAGGGAAGGTCTTTCATCGGCGTTTCAAGCCGAAGGTTGGGATAAATGATCCCATGCTGCAATGAAAGCACGGAAAAAACCGCTTCCACACCACCACTTGCACCGAGCGTATGCCCGGTAAAAGTTTTTGTTGAGCTCATTTCCGGGTATTGAGGATCGAATAATCTTTTGATCGCTGTTCCTTCGGCGATGTCATTGTTCTGTGTTCCTGTTCCGTGCAGGTTGATATAATCGATATCGGCTGGTTTCAATCCTGCTTTTTTCAAAGCCCCGCTCATAGCAAGATAAGATCCTGTTCCGTCGGGTGAAGATGCGGTCTGATGATAAGCATCATTGGCATTGCAATAACCGCTCAATAACACAGAAGGTTTTTTCTTCAGGAAATCTGCCACTTTTTTTGATACCAACACTACATAGCCTGCACCCTCGCCTAGATTAAGCCCCCTGCGGTTCTCATCGAATGGCTGGCAGAATTTTTCATCCAGTATCATCAGTGTATTAAAACCGTTGAGCGTAAATTTTGTAAGTGCATCCGCCCCTCCTGCAACAACAACATCAAGTATATTGTTCTTAATTAACCTTGCTCCAAAGAAGATAGAGTTGGCAGAAGAAGAACAGGCGGTGCTGATGGTACTGATATGATCTTTGATACTTAACTTATCTGCGACCAGTTCGGTAACAGCTCCGCATTCGTGGTTCACTACATTGCGTAGCCTGCCCTTTGAATTGTCTTTGATAAATTCTGAAAAGAAATTTTCTGTTTTGTCCATACCGCCAACAGAATTGGCAGAGATAAAACCGGTACGAAATGTTGAAATATTTTCAATACCTGCATTGCTCACTGCTTCTGTTGCAGCGATGGCGCTTAATAAAGCGGTCCGGCTTATTGTGGATGGTAGTCCCGCAAGCTGTGCAAGTTCTTCATTACTGAGTTTAACTTCCGCCACCGGGAGCCTGTCGCGATGAACAGAGTCGAACCAATGCATATGATCCATACCCGCCCGGGAATTTTCAAGTGCATCCAGGCATTCAGCAACATTTTTCCCGATCGCTGAAATGATCCCTGCACCGGCGACAAAAACGGGTTCACTCATTATTTATGCATTCTGTGCCTGGTGGGCAGTGATGTATTCGGCCATCGTTCTCACAGTGTGGAATACTTTCGGGCCTTCGTCGGCATTGGAAAGTTTGATCTTATACTGTTGTTGTAACAATACGATCAGCTCCAGCGCATCAATGGAATCAAGTCCCAGCCCTTCAATGAACAAAGGCTGGTCGTCACCAATATCTTCGGGTTTAATATCCTGTAAGTTCAGTTGTTCAATGATCTGCTTTTTCAGATCTGCCATTAATTTCTCCATTTTCTAACGCGTATATTTTATTTATGTTCTCATTTGTAAAAGGCTGAGCCAGCTGCCCACCCTTCTTTTCAACCAAAAATAGTACAGTTTTGTATCGGTCGCCCAGGAAATCCACCCAGCCGCAGATACAGGCCTGCAAGATATCATTATTCAGCAGGTTGCTCACATATTGTTTAATGAACCCCGCATCGAAGGCTTCCGCAATGAAAAATGCATTTTCTCCTTTAAAGCCATGCCGGATACATATTTCACCCATAACGATATTCGGCAGGGTATAGACAAACAGGGCCGGACTGGCAAATTCATTCGCCGTTTCGTAATATTTTATATCAGTGTCCAGGCTTGCATTGGCATTTGATAAAACAATACCTATCTCACCCGGCCCATTATTTTCTTTTAAAGAACTATCCTGCAGTAATACTTCGTTAGCAAGCCATCCCAGTTTTGAAAGATTATCCATTTTGTAAAACTTGGGATACTTCATTTCAAAATGCTGGTATGCCGATACCAGGAAATCGTTCGGTGCAACTCCCTTATTTACAAATACGGGGTTCCCATTTTTATAAACAGTATTGTTGCTGATCAGGCAACTGGCATTGATATATATTTCTCCTGGCAACCTGTACTTGTTAAACGGTTTTGTTCTCACTCAATGTATTGCTCACTTCAATAAGCCGTGCTAATTTATGTAAAGCCGTTTTATGATTCTTCACATAAGGATTGCTCATATCCCATACATAACCTGCCAGCACGGAACATATCTGGCTTTTTATCTCGGCCACCTGGTTCTCGGAGAAGAATATTTTATCGAGGGTTCCTTCATACCATGCCATTACATAAGAGCGGAAAGTATCCACGCCCTGCATCATCGGTTCGGTATATTCTTTCACCCAATCAACGTCTTCACCATTCAGTTTACGGATCACCAGCTTTGCGGCCATCTGGCTGGATACGGTTGCCAGCGTAACACCTGATGAAAAAACAGGGTCGAGGAATTCCGTTACATTACCGGTCAGCACAAAACCGTCTCCAAAAAATCTATCTGTAGTGCTAGACCATGCTTCCAGTATCCTGGGTTCAAAAACAAGTTCCACGTCTTTAAATCGCTCTGCCAGGTATGGTTCGTCTGCTATCAACGCCCTGAACTGTTCTTCATTCGTTCCTCCGTATTGTTTAAAGAATTCAGGATTGCCGACATAGCCTAAAGAAGTGATGCCGCTTGAAAAAGGAATGATCCAGATCCAGACGCCTTTTTTGTGTACAACAACAGTGATCCTGTTAGGTTCATCTGCCATTGATCTTTTCAGGTCTACCGTATGTGCGAACATTGCTTTACGCGGTTCAAGGTTGGATGGCTTGTCAAGATTGAACAAACGCGGAATCACTCTTCCGTAACCACTTCCATCAACAATAAAACGGGCTGATATCTCTGTTTTATTTCCGTCTTTGTTTTCCACAGTTGTAACCGAATCAGATCCATTGAATACAATTCCGGTAACCGTTGTTTCATAACTGACGGGAACGCCCATTTTTTCTACAGTATCTGCAAGGCACATATCAAACTCTGCCCTGGGCACCTGCCAGGTCCAGGTCCAGCCCTTGGTGTACTGATCCTCGAAAAGATAATCGCACACTTTACCATTCTTTACAAACTTAGCCCCGTATTTCTGCTGGAATCCTTTTTCTTTGACGGCTTCAACAAAGCCTGCTTCCGTTAATGCTTCCATACAACGCGGCAACAGGCTTTCACCGATAACGAACCGCGGGAACTTAAGTTTCTCAACGATCTTCACTTTAAACCCTGCCTTGTTAATAATAGAGGCCGCCACAGTTCCTGCAGGTCCTGCACCAATTACAAGCACATCAACTTTTTCTGTTTTCATTCTTCTATAGTTTTTATTTTGATTTTTTACATTTCAATAATGTCTGGCTCAGCCCGATGTTATCGGTCTGCTCTGCGATGGTAAAGCCCGCGGCTTCGATACAGCCGATAAAGCTTTCCGAGCAATACATGCGGCTGTTGCCATTGGCCAGTGCCGTAAAGTACAATGACGTTTGCTGCAGGCAAAAGGCTGCAACCTCAAAACGCTGGCGATCCCAAAAAGGTTCAAGTATGATCAGCTGTCCATTATCGTCAAGCGCCTCATAACACCTCTTTAAGATAGAAACAATTTCTTTTTCGGAGAAACAATCTAAAAACTGGCTCATCCAGATGGCGTCAAAACCTTTTGGGATCCTTGTATTTTCATCCAACAGGTCTGCTTCCAAAAAAGATATCCTTTCATTTAAACCCAGCTGCCCGATCCTGGTCTTTGCTACATTCAACTGTCCCGGCAGATCCATGATCGTTACATGAATATCCGGGGAAAAAGTGGCAGACGCAATTGCCCATTTGCCGGTATTACCTCCTATGTCAAGCATTTTTTTTATTCCGCTACAATACACTTTGTTCAAAACCTTGGGGAATGCATCGTCAGAAAAGAAATGGTCGAAATCAAACCAGCTTTTCTGAACACGCAGCGGAAGTTTGGACAATCCTTCATAAATAGTAGACCAGTCGCCAAATTCTTTGAGGCCGGCCGGCTTGCCCGTTGCAACACTTTCCTCCAGGTGAAAAAGCCCCTTATAATTTACATCATGAACAAAATCCATGTTGATATTCGTCAGTGGATCATTTAAAATAAAATGGCCTGTCTTACCAAGTGTATATTTTTTGTCGTTCAGCAACACAAGCCCGAGGCCAAGCCCTGATTCAAGTAAAACTCTTACTCCATACTCAGGTAGTTTTAATTTTTCAACGATCTCTTCTATTGCCAATCCTGCTGAATTATTTTCCTCTATCAACTTTAGTATGCCGGTATTTCTCAGCACCCTTGCCGACTGGAAGATGACCGGACCGAATGCGATCCATTGAGCCGCTTCCTTGGCTTCAAAAGCTGATTTTTTATTTTTTGAGAAAAAATTCATTCAATGATCGGGTTATTGTTTGCTGAATACAACAGCTGCATTACATCCACCAAAGCCCGAAGCTGTTTTAAGGCAATTGCTGATCGGCGTTTTATATAAAGTGCTGCAGACATTCACGGGAGTTGGTACACCCATCTGCCGGAATCCAAGGGTTGGTATAACCAGGCCTTCTTTCATTGAATGAAGAGAAATAATGGATTCGATCAGGCCCGCGGCTCCCAGTGTATGACCATAATAGCCCTTGAGGCTATTGACGGGTACGGTTTGCATATTTGACAACGTGATCGCCTTCGCTTCCATCTCATCATTATACACCGTTGCTGTTCCGTGGGCAGAAATAAAATTGATATCAGATGCCGTAACGTCAGCTTCTTTCATCGCTTTTGTAATGGCATCATTCAGTTCTTCTCCTGTGCGTGAAGGGCCGGAAATATGATTAGCGTCATTGCTCACTGAGCCGCCTGCTATCTTTATTGAACCATCATCCTTTTTATTTGAACTCAGTATTACCGTAGCAGCCCCTTCACCCAGGTTGATGCCATTCCTGTCTGCATCAAAAGGTCTGCATATTCCATCGCTTACCGCCTGAAAAGACTGGAACCCTGATAAAACAAATTTTGATATAACATCAGCCCCTGCCACCACTGCATTTTCATATTGGCCTGAGCGGATCAGCCTCATGCCGGTTATCATCGCCAGCAAACCGGAGATGCAGGCATTGGAAACAATGATTGGCTGGTTAGTGAAATGAAAATGTTCTGCCACCAGTTTTGCCGAGCTGTTCATTGATATTCTTTCTTCCAGTTCCTTATTATAATTCCCCGTTTCCAGCAGGCTGATATTTCCTTTTGTAGAAGAGATGATAAGTACTGTTTTTTTATCCGCGGGGTTAACATCACAATTTTTCAATGCATCTGTTATAGATGCGATCAGCAGTTTCTCAAACTTTGTATAATTACTCTTTAGATCATTCCCTTTAAAAAAATCTTCCTTGTCAAACAATGATGCATAAAAGGGTTGTCTGGACATTGTACTGTCCTCATGATTCTTTACACCTGAAACGGATCTTTTTAACTGCTCAAAATTTTCTGCAGCCGTTAAACCGATAGGAGATATGATATTATCAGCAATAATAAAAATGTCTGTCATTGTTTTCAGCATTATGCCAGTCCCAGCTTCTTTTTCCATTCTTCAAAAAAGGGCGGGTTGGCCAATTGAAGAACGGATTCGTTTTTATCCAAAAAAACCTGGACAGAAGAGCCCGTCGCCACCAGTTCATCCGTTGCTGCATTGAAAAGGCGGTAGGTGAATTTCATCTTTGCTGCTTCACATGGAATGTATTTTGTTTCAACGATCACTTTATCACCATAGCGAAGGGATCTTTTGAAGTCGCATTGAACACTCACTACCGGTATCACGAAACCGTGTTTATATACATCGAGATAACTTAAGCCGTGCATGATTCCGAATGCCTCCCTTCCGTCTTCAAAATAGCGGATATAATGCCCGTGCCAGACAATACCCAAAGGATCGGCTTCATTGAATCGTACCAGTACTTCTGTGCGGGTGATGAGTTTCTTCATAATAAATGATCAGTTGGCAGCTCCGTATTGCGCCTTCCAATCCTTATACTTTTTCTTTTCAATATCGTCAAGCGTTTCCTTGATCGCAGAAGCCCAGTAATTCCGGGAACTGAATCCGGCCGCTTTGTTTTCTGATCTGTCGGACAAGAGTACTTTTTTTGTTTTCATATCAATGAGCACGGTCCAGACAGAGGCTGAACCTTTCTTCCCTTCTTTCTTCATCCCTTCCATGATGAACAAAAGCCCAATACCCGATTTACCGCTAAGATTGAGTGATTTTACCACCGAAGCGATATCTGCGTCTTTTAACCTGTAAAAATCTTCTGTATTGGAAGACATGATCTCTTCAGCATTTATTTTACTGTTCTTTTCTCTTACTGCAGTCAGGTCGCTTCCCACCATGGATTTGTGAAATGCGCTGGCTATATCATATTTCTTTGGTTCGTTGATGATCAGGTCGTTGATGCTTGGGTATAACTTATTCCTCACATCAAATGAGTTCGCCTCGGGGTCATTGATCAGTCTTGCTTTGGTGAAATCAATCCCCAGGTAAGTGAGGTGCATTTCACTGTTGTTGAAAAACTCATTCAGTGTTTGGGCAAATGCCTGTTTCGTCATGCCGCAGCATATCAAAACGACAAAGAGCCAGCTAAATTTGGAAGTCTTCTTCATACAATAATTTTTACTGATTTAAAATAAAGATTTTCATTTCGCACTGGGCCATGACCGACCCATTGCAGCTGATCTTCCCGGATATTATTGAAACATCAAAAATCTGGTTTTCTATTGTAATTTCAGTTATTATTTCATCGTTTATTTTTGGAAACCCTGTTATCGACAGGTTCTTGATAGCTCCTATATATCCAAGTGTTACGGGCTTATTTTCTGTCTGCTGCAGATATCCTGCTCTTGCTGCCGCCGTTTGCGCTATATTCTCCACCATGCCTGGTTCTTTGAACTCTCCTGATTCCACAAAAATATTATCTGCTTTTATCGTAAAGGAGGTACTGGTTGTCTTTTCATCAAAGTGCAGCAACTTCCCGATCATAACAAAAGGCGGCCGCTGTGGAATAAATGATTCAATATTGGCTTCCATCATATCCATTATTGCCAGAAGTTATAATAATTAAACCATTGTTCGGGGTATTGCTCCAGCTTTTTTTCCATCTCCTTCACAAAATCTGCAAGCATTTCACTCATTACTGCATTTCTTCCCGGGGTATTATACTCTTTAATGCTGCTTGCAAAAAAATGATAATGGGTGGATCGTTCCTTTACTGCAAATACAAATGATACCGGAACCTTGAATGTAGCCGCAAGCACGAATGGTCCCAGCGGAAACCTGGCTTCCTGTCCCAAAAAATCATGTTTGAGTGTTTTATTACCTTCTATGAACCGGTCTGCATGCATACACACCAATTCATTATTGTTGAATGCTTCGCTGATGGCATATATATGAGAAAGGTCATCTTTGATAACAATGATGTTCATGCTTCTTTTGCCTGTAACCCCTTCCAGGTATTCTTTGATCCTTTCATGTTCGCCATCATATAACACGATATTGATGCGGGTGCCGATGCGCTTGAATAAATGGCCGGCAATATCCCAGCTTCCGATATGAGCGCTGAGCAGGATGCCACCTTTTCCAAGTTTGGCGATCTCTCTTAAATTATCCTCACCATCAAAATCAAAACTGAATTTGTTTTTGATACCAGACATCAGCACCACCTTATCGATGATACTTTGCCCTAAAAGATAATAATTGCGGTAAAGCTTAGAGAGAGAAGAAAAAAATCCATAGCCAAGCCTGTGCCGGTATAAATGGTATACCTGTTTGGAAGACTTATAGGAAAAAAGAAAATAGTAAAATGCTACGAACCTGAGCAGGAAATAGCCGGAGCCTACGCCGAAGGTCTTTAATACCCACACGAAAATGCGGTACCCCAGCGGAGTGCCTTTGGACTTACCTTGCCATGAGGACATTATACCAGTTCTTTAGTATTTACCCGGGATATTACGTAGTCGCAGAAATCCTGGAGGGTGGTAATACCGGTGAAGTCTTCGGGTTTTACCTTGAAAGCGAAGTTGCTTTCAATAACGACTACCAGGTCGATGTAGTCAAGGCTGTCCAGGCCAAGCGTTTCTTTCAGGTTAGCCTCAGGGATAAGTTTTTCCGCTTCAACTTCAAATTCCTCAGTCAGGAAATTGTGAATTCTCTCAATAATTTCATTATTCGTCATAGCCATGTATTAAATCAAAATTTTCTGATGATCAGGGAAGAATTTGTTCCTCCAAAGCCAAAAGAGTTGGACAAAAATACATCAATATTTTTCTCGGTGGTAACTTTTGCGATATTCAATTTAGCGGAATCCTCGTCGGGGTGCTCAAAATTGATATTTGGGGCTACAAAATTGTTTTGCATCATGATCATTGAATATATGACCTCACTGGCGCCCGCCATCCAGCATTCATGGCCCGTCATTGATTTCGTTGAGCTTACGAGTGGTTTATGTTCTCCAAAAACCTCATGTATTGCTTTTGCTTCACTTGCATCACCCGCAGGAGTAGAAGTGGCGTGTGCATTTATATAATCAATATCTTTTACCTGTATCCCTGCATCCTGCATTGCCATCAATAAAGATCTGACCGGGCCGTCCACAGTAGGATTTGAAATATGGGCCCCATTCGATGAAAATCCATATCCTATCACTTCAGCCAGGATGGGCGCTCCTCTTTTTTGGGCAGATTCAAGACTTTCCAGTATAACCGTTGCAGCTCCTCCGCTTGGAATGAGTCCATCACGATCACGATCGAAAGGACGGGATGCTTTTTCCGGAGTTGATTCATGAGTGGAGAATGCAGAGAGTGCATCGAAGGTGCTCATGGAAAGATGGTTGATCTCCTGTGCGCCACCGCAAACAATGCAGTCCTGCAACCCTGTCTTTATAAAATGATAACCGAGCCCGATCGAGTGAGAGCCGCTTGCGCATGCTGCACTGATGGTAAAATTTACACCTCTTAGTTTAAAGATCGTTGCCAGGTTCATGGTGACGGTAGAGTTCATCGTTTGAAAAACTGCACCCGAACCTACCAGCATCGTATCTTTTTTATCACGGATGATATCATTGGCTTCTATCACTGCTTTTCCTGAACTATCATTGCCATACAATATGCCGATCTCGTGATCATGAATATAATCTGCATCGATGCCGGCATTCTTCAATGCCTCCAGTGTAGCCAGGTAAGCATATTCACCCTGCTCGGGCAACATCACACGTGCCCTTCTGTCGAGTATACCCTTCAGATCAGGCTTATCTACAAAACCTGTCAGGCCCGACCTGTAACCAAAATCCTTGCGCACCTGGTCGAAGACAATACCCGATTTCCCTTTATACAAAGAGTCCTTTACCTCATCAAGATTCTTCCCGATGCAGGAATAAATGCCCATACCTGTTATGACTACTCTTTGCATTTCACGAATTATACTGATTCTTCTTACTTAAAACTTATTACTTATGACTTACAACTTAAGAATACAATCCTCCATTCACCGAGATCACTTCTCCTGTTATATAAGCCGCACCTGCTGATGCTAAAAAACCAACTGTGTGTGCTACCTCTTCCGGCAAACCAAAACGTTTCAATGGTATCATTGCCTTCAGTTCATTTTCATTCAGGTCGCCGGTCATATCCGTTTTAATGAATCCAGGAGCTATTGCATTCACCGTAATTCCCTTCCTTCCTATTTCCTGCGCCAATGCCTTTGTGGCGCCGATCACGCCTGCTTTTGCAGCAGAGTAATTTGTCTGGCCCGGCAATCCCTTCAACCCTGAAAGCGAAACGATATTGATGATCCTTCCGTATTTTTTCATCAGCATACTGTTGACAACAATACGGGTGACATAAAAAAATCCGCCGAGGCTTGTGTCCACAACATTATCCCACTGCTCATCCTTCATCCACATCATCAGGCCATCATCTCTTATGCCTGCATTGTTCACCAGCACTTCTATCACTTTATCCGGGTTATCATTCATCCAGCCTTCCAGCTTCGATTTCACTTCTTCCCTGTTGGCTACGTCAAACTGGATGATCTCTCCATCTGTTCCCTTTTCTTTTACCAATGCAAGGGTTTGATTCGCTTCAGCCTCGTTGGAGCGATAGTTGATCAGGATATTATATCCCATCTCCGCCAGCTTAATGCAAATGGCCCTTCCTATTCCTCTTGATCCTCCTGTTACGAGTGCAAATTTCATGAATTCCTTTTTTGCGGCTGCTGATTTAACCTTTGCTTATAAGAATAGCCCATAAGCATTGTAAATTGTATGGCTGTTTACTTTGACTTAACTTTTTCCAACCCATTCGAGGAGGCCGGCTCTGCATGTCCGTTACCCAATTTGAAAGAAATGACAGGGTCTGATTTTTCAAAATACTTCCTGATCTTTTCCAGGTCTTTATATTTAGGTTTATCCTCGATAAACTTTGGAAATATTTTCCTGATGTCGTTATAGATAGCCAGAGTAGCAGATGAAAGCCTGTTGGTACATTCCAGGTAATCGATCGCCTGCAACACCGTCATCATCTGTATGGCCAGCACTTCAAATGAATTATCGATCACCCGCTTCGTGATCAGCGCCGCGTTGCAGCCCATGCTCACGATATCCTGGTTATCGTTATTATTCGGGATGCTATGTACATACATCGGGAAGGACAATGTCTGGTTCTCTGCCACGGTTGAAACGGCAGTGAACTGCACACCCTGCATCCCGAAATTGAAACCCAGTACTCCAAGATTAACAAAAGGAGGGAATTTTTGGTTCAGTTTTTCATTCAACAAATAATTGAGCTGCCTTTCAGAAAGCATGGACAGTTTCGTAACTGCGATCTTCAGTTTATCCATTTCCTGCGCCACATAATCTCCATGAAAATTACCACCATGAAAAATGTTTTGATTCTCGTGATCGATGACGGGATTATCATTTGATGAGTTCAGTTCGTCCACTACCACTTTCTCCGCATTATAGATCGCATCATAAATGGGACCGAGCACCTGGGTAACACAGCGCAATGAATAATATTCCTGCACTTTGTCCTTGAAAACTTCCTGGTCGAGTTTCTCCGGGTTATACAAATGCTCAGAACGGTTCCTGATCATTTTACTGTCCTTCAGAATATCCCGGAGCTGTGCGGCAATTTTGTTCTGGCCCCTGTGCTTCTTTACGATGTTCAATTCATAAGAATAGTGATCGTCATATGCTTCAACAATTTCGTTGATCATGGCAGACAGCAATACGGACCATTCTAGTAATTTCTGCGCCTGAATGATATTCATCATCCCAATACCTGTCATGGCCGAAGTGCCATTTAAAATAGCCAGGCCTTCGCGGATCTGGATAGTGAGTGGTTTTATTTTCAGTTTTTTGAATACTTCTTCGGTAGGCCTCACTTCATTCTCATAGATCACTTCGCCTTCACCGATCAATACAAGCCCGAGATGAGCCAGTTGAACCAGGTCACCACTGGCGCCAACACCTCCGTGTTCAAATATGCAGGGAGTAACATTCTTGTTGATGAGTTCTTTGAGCAGGTTGACGGTATCAGGATGAACACCCGAATAACCCTGCATCATACTGTTGAGCCTGGCGATCATCACGGCTTTGACCATGATAGGCGACATCAGGTTACCGCCGCCGGAGCTATGGCTCCTGATAAGATTGTATTGCAATTGAAGCAGGTTCTCCTCGCTGACCTTATACTGCGCCATGGGCCCAAAACCCGTATTGATGCCATAGATCAGTTTATTGGAAGAGAATTTCTTCAAAAAACGGAAGTTTTCCTCCACTTTTTCCATTTTGGAGTCATCCAAAACAACCTCTTTTTCCTTAAATAAAATGTCTGAAAAATTATCCAGGGAAAGCTCTCTGTCTCCTACATTGACCATGTTCCGAATTTTTACTGCTATTAAGATGATTTGAGCCGGTAAAATTAGCTTAAAGATTCCAATTCCAGCCCTTTCTGCCCCTACTAAAGCTCAAGATATAAAAATATCACATATAAAAAATTGCGGTTTTGTGGTATTTTTTTACAAGGAAAAAATCTATACTTTTATCATTATTCACTCAATAAAACTTCTTATCAAATGAAAGTTATTACCGGAGCTATTGCACTTTGTTTTATGTTTTTATCGGCAAGTGTCAATGCACAAAGGATCAAGACCGTCAATGGCGATGAAAACATCCTGAAGAATGAAACAACGATCAATGTTCAATTCATCTATGATGGTATGAGCGTGGGCAAATACGATAAAGAATCTGACTATATCAAGGCGAAGACCGATGAGTACAATAAGAAAGAACCAGGCCGTGGCGATTCATGGGCCAAGAGCTGGGTTACAGACAGGGCCTCAAGGTATGAGGACCGCTTTATCAACGAGTTCCAGGATGCAACCAATATGACCGTTAAAAAAGATGCGAAATATACGCTGGTATTCAAGACCACTTCTACCGAACCGGGCTATAATATCGTGATCAGCAGAAAGAATGCAGAGATCGACGCAGAAGCATGGATCGTTGAAACGGCCAATCCTTCAAAAAAACTGGCTGAGTTCACTGTTAAGAATGCGCCCGGCAGGATCTATGGTGGTTATGACTACGACACAGGTACCAGGATCGCAGAAGCTTATGCAGTATCAGGCAAAAGACTTGGTAAATATCTCAAATAAGATATTCATAAATTTATAGGGTAAAGACTTCCTCTAAACGGAAGTCTTTATTTTTGCTCAACATTAAACTTAAAACCTGACCAATGAAAATTATCAAGACCTGCTTGGCAGCTATTGCCCTGCTGTTTATTACTAATACTTCCAATGCCCAGGAAGTGGATCTTTCCAAGGGCGACCTTTCCATCTTAAAGGACCAGACAACCATCAATATCGAATTCACCTATGATAAGATGACCGTAGGTGATGATGGCAAAGAAGCTGACTATATCAAAAGAAAAAGAACGGAGATGAATGACAAGGAGAAGGGAAGCGGTGAGATATGGGCCCGCAAATGGGACGAAGACAAGGCAGGTATGTATCAGCCGAAATTCATTCTCGGTTTCACCAACCTGAGCAAAATGACGGTAAGTGCCGACGCCAAATACACCCTTATCTTCAATACCAAAGCACTGGAACCCGGTTACCAGGTAGGCATATCAAAAAGAAATGCAGGCATCGACGGAACCGTTACCATCGTTGAAACAGCCAACAGGGATAAAAAACTCATCGCTATGTCTGTTGAAAGGCCTGGTGAGAACAAGTGGCGTGGCGCTGCTTTTGACGCTGCATCAAGAATTGCCGATGCTTATTATCTTACCGGTCAGAAAATTGGCAAGTTCATCAAGTCAAACAACAAATAATCATTAATCCTTTATTCAATAACGCTGCGAAGCAGCATCAACAACTATTATGAAATACAAATTACTGGTCGCATTATTATTTGCAACCACCTGCGCTTTTTCACAAAGCAAAAAATTTTCCTTCAAACTTGGATCAGAGTATGAACTGCCAAGAAAATCGGATGACCTTTCTTTCATTGGCAACGACAAGGACGGCATTGTAAACATGTCTTTGAAAAAAGATGAGTTGAATATTTTAAGGTTCGATCCCAAATCACTGGAACAAACTTCAGAGAAACAGATCGAGCTACCTGAGCTTACCAAGAACTTCAACAGCGAGACGGTTGTTGATTTTGGCAATAACTATTACTGGATACACAGTGACTGGGATAAGTCCGAAGAGCGGGAATATCTTTATTATGATAAGATAGACGTTGCTTCGGGCAAGATCACCGTGTCGAATAAAAAACTGATCGAAACAACCAGGATGGCGGGTTCGATGGTTAGCAGGGGCTGGTATCAATTCAAAGTGGCTAACAAATACGATTTCAATTTTGATGCTGATCATAAAAAGCTGCTGGTGAGTTACCGCCTTTTCCCTGAAGAAAAAAATGATAAAAAGAATTACGACAAGATCGGCTTATATGTTTTTGATGAGAACATGAATAAGATCTGGGGAGGAGAATTTACCATGCCTTATACCGAACAGATCATGGATAACTCAGATTTTTCTGTTGATTCAAAGGGCAATGCTTATATGCTTGCCAAGGTATATGAGAATGAAAAAAGAAAAGAAATAGATAAAGAAACCGGCGCAGCAGGTTATCACTACGAGGTATTGAAGTTCACAAAGGACAGCAAGAAGATCATTAACTCTACCATTTTCATCGATGATAATTTTATCAAAGAAACCTCACTCGTTGAAAATTCCCTTCACGAAATGGTGGTTGCCTGCACGTATAGCAAGAAGGGCAAAGGTGGCGGAACAGATGGTATTTTCCTGGCAACGATGGACCAGGCTGGTAAGATCAGCAAATACAGGAATGGTTTTTATGAATTCCCTTTAGCAGAGCTTGAAAAATTTGAATCAGCAAGAAGCAAAAGAAAGATGGAAAGGAAGAACGACTACGAAGCCCCGAATTTAAAAGTGCGGGATATTGTAGTGGAAGCCAATGGCGGCATATTCATCGCCTGTGAAGAATATTATGTTGTAACCACCACCTACACCGATTCAAGAGGCAATACCACCACAACCTATACTTATTATTATGAAGACATCCTTGGCGCAAAGATAGCTGCCAACGGAAACTTTGAGTGGCTGAGAAAAATACCGAAGAAGCAAAAAGGCTCACGCGGAAGAGGCACGATGAGTTTTAAACTGGTTGCCGATGCAAGTGGTTACTATTTTTTATTCCTCGACAACAAAAAGAACATGGAGCTGGAAGAAGACGAGGTTCCGAAATATCACCTGGATGGTTATGGCGGACAGGTAGTTGTTGCCAGGATCGATAATGCAGGTGCAGTTACAAAAGAACTCGTTTTTGATACAAGAGAAGAGGACGTGATGTTCTTCCCGTCACAATTCAGCAGGATCAACGGGAATCAATTCATCGGCAGGGCAAGCATGAAAAGAGGAGGATATAAACCATTGCTGATAACAGTGAATTAGAACCAACAGCATTTTGCCAATATAAACCTTGAAGGTCTTAAAGACCTTCAAGGTTTTACTTAACTTCTACGATCTATAAACTTCACTGCTTTTCTTCCCGACTCGGGAAACTGTACTTTGTGCATCTGCTCCTTATCCAGGTATTGAATATTCGGTATCACCCTTAGCTTGGCCTGGAGATAGGCTCTTATCTTACGGTCTGTATCTTCACTCGTGTTAATGGGCAAGAGATGCAATGTCACTTCATCCATCCCGATCTCGTTGCTTTTCACTTCGGCAACATAATCTTTGATGAATTCCATTTCATTCAGCATGTCGAATAAAGAAGGGGGGTAAAGCGTGGTGCCTTTGAACTTGATCATTTGTTTCTTCCTTCCTACTACCGGTGATAGTCTCAAAGTATTTCTTCCGCAGGCGCATGGGCCATCATCATACACACATATATCACCCGTCTTATAACGAAGCAGCGGCATTCCCTCAACACCTAAAGTTGTAATGGTTACTTCACCGGGCTGACCTGCTGCTACAGGTTTGTTCATTTCATCCAGCAATTCAACGATCAGCAATTCCGGTTGCAAATGCCCGCCACGGCATTCGCTGCATTCGGTAAATGCCGTCTGCATTTCTGTGGACGCATAAGTGGAGTATAATTTGATATCCCATGCATCTGTGATACGCTTTCCCAAAGTGTTCAAAGAAAAATCTGTGTTGCGGATATTCTCACCGATGCAGATCGCTTTTTTAACCGAAGTGCGGCTCACATCTATATTGTGCTCTTTGGCATATTCGATCAGCTTCAGTATGAATGATGGCACTGCAACGATCGCAGTAGACTTTAATTTCAATATCGTTTCCCATTGCAGTGATGGAACGCCCGGCCCCAACCTGATAACGCCTGCGCCCAGTTTCCTGATGCCGGAATAATAAGCCATGCCTGCCATGAATTGCCGGTCCATTGTAAGCATAAGCTGGTAAATATCATCAGGAGTTCCACCTGCATTCAGGAAAGAACAGTATTCATTATAAGTAAGACGGGTCAGATCATTTTCTGTGAGCGCAATTGTTACCGGGCTGCCCAGGGTTCCGGAAGTTGAACTGTATTCAATGATCTTATTGCGGGGAACGCAAAGAAAATCATTATTGCGCTGCTGCAGGTTTTCCTTAATGGTAAGCGGTATCACCGAAAGGTCTTCGATCGTTTTGATTCCTTTTATATTGAAACGTGACTGTGTGAACAGCTCTTTGTAAAAGGGAGAATGTTCATTCACATAAGCAACTGTCTCCTGCAGTTTTTTTTCCTGCATTGCTCTTATCTCGTCTTTGCTTTTAAAAGAATTGTCCGGTGAGTATGTCATAAGCTTTCAATTATTACCGTGGCCGAAGCCATTGTTTTAAGATGTGATAGTGAGACAAAGATATTCCCCAGCTTCAGGTCTTTTACCGTTTGTGCAGTAATTCCAAAGAATCTCAGTGATGGTTTACCCAGGTCATCATTATAAACTTCTATCTCGTTGAATGCGGTGCCTGTTCTCCATCCCGTTCCCAGCGCTTTCAAAAAAGCCTCTTTGGCGGCGTAACGTGCGGCATAGCGTTCATATTTATTGGCCGATGCTTCGCAAAATTCTATTTCATGCGGTGAAAAGACCAGGTCCCGGAACCCGGATTTTTCCATCCTGCTTTCCACCCTTTCCACTTCTATCAGGTCGGTGCCGATACCAAAGATCATGGTGCCAGTTTTTGGTTTATTTTTTTGATCCTGTCCTTTATATGGTCTTCTTCTTTTGTTGTCGCAATTACTTTTGTCAGCGCCATTTGATAATAGTGCAGCGCTTCCTTGTATTGCTTTTGCTTGTATAAATAATCCGCAGCGATCACATAAGCATTATAGAATTCAGGATTACTGGCAACAACACTGTCTGCATTTATTTGCTCCCCATCCATTGCACGCTGCTTGAGCGACCTGAATGCTTCAAAGTTCTTAAACGCAGGTGTCAGTAAAAAAGGGTCTGCGGCAATGGTCAGGTTGCTGTCGATGATCTCCCTGTTCTCCTGCATTCCCTGCAATGTAAAAATTTTATTAAGATCATAGCAAACATATTGTCCGAGCTGCCAGGGGGACGTGGAGACCCATACCTTTAATTTCTTCGGCTCGAATACGATCGAATGATGCGCAATGAACTGGTTGATCGCTTTTTCATTCCCCAGCCCTATATTGGAATCATGCATGCCCCTGTAGTCTCTTAATATATCTACGGTTTTCTGAACGGTGTTCTTTCCGTTTGCATTTAATAGTTCCATTAATCTGCGATAGCGATAAACAGACGCACTCTCATTCATCTGCTCCTTGTTCTTCTTCGATTCTCCGAGCGTTTTGCTTTGAAAATGATTGGAACAGACGATAAAGTCTTTCCGCGGATCATAGACATCCAGCTCATCCGGGGTTTTTTCAATGATCACTGCTTTGCCATCCGCTGCTGATGCAACAAGAAAGGATTCCGAAACAAACATCTTCCTGGATTTTGCAATGGCGATCGCTTCTTTAATGTTGGCAGCATATTGCAGTATCTCTCTTGTTACGATCGAAACCGGTGTTGCAGAACTGGTGGGCAGTGCACTCTTTGCCGCATTGATGGTAACTGAAACTCCTTTATCATTCATGCCTGAGACTGCTCCAATGAATCCACCCCAGGTAACGGTCATGAATTTATGTCCCTGTTTCGGATTGCAAAAGGAGACGATCTTGTCTTCGGCGAATTTATCTCCCACATAAAAATCAAAGTTGCGGCCGATGATCATCGTGCTGTCTTCTGACATGGCTCCCCATGTACCGAAAGAAGTACAACCAACCAACGCCAGGTTCTGCACGGCATGGCCGATGTCATGTGCGGCGTGATAATTCAGAATACGCTGGTAGTTGGTACCGAGGTATTGATATTCCGGCGATGCTGATTCGGATACACCATAGATCTCTTCCTTGTATTCCTCGTTTATATTCTTATCCAGGTTACGGTTAAAGAAACCGATCAGGTATTTTAAAAACCCTCTCGTAAATCTCGAAGGGATCATCTTTGCTATCTGCTCTGCAAAATGATCTTCCTGTCTTACCACCAGTTCTTTGGTAAGCTTGCCATTGATAACGCCGCGTTCGAATGCATCACCTTCCACATATAATTCATAGAGCCCGCTCTTGCTTTTGCGAAACCAGTTATTCTTCAGTGTATAAAACCCATCTCCATGATCCGTGCGCTGCAACTGAAGGCTGCTCATATCCTTGGGTTTTGGCGGATCAACCTTCGACACCTGCACTATATATATCACGCCGATCAGCAGCAGCAATAAAAATCCACCGAACACATAGCCAACCCTTTTCCAGAATTTTTTTCTTTTAAGCATTTCTTATCTTTTCTATGATCGTTTCATTTCCCATAAAAGCTACACAGGTTACCAGGCCACTCATCGCTGCACCGAGTACGCCGTGCAAATTAAGGTTCTGCCCCGTTAAGTAGAGGTTAGGTATCTTGGTGCGTGCGGAGATAAATGTCTTCAGCGGGTTGCGGTAATCTTTTGCAATACCATACATAGAGCCATCGGCATTACCAATATAATCCCGGTAAGATAATGGCGTTGCTGTATAATAGGATCTGATCGCATCTCTTAATCCCGGGAATTTTTCCTGCACCAGGTCGATGAGCAGCTCCGCCTTCCTTTTTTTGAACTCCTCGTATTCCTTCCCACGATCTTCTTCCTTCGACACCGTATTATATGTATCTGCCCATTGCTTCACTTCATCGAATTTCATATAAGCCAAAATGGTCATCGACTCAGCATACTTATCCATTTTTGAAGAAGCCGAAAAGAAAAGTGCATAGCCCAATGGCCAGTTCTCTTCCGTATAATCGGTCATGTTCCAGACCTGCCCTTCTTTATGATAATAATAATTGTGTTTGAGGTAGGGGAAGACGTCTTTTTTAAAGACGATGTTCACGATGAAGGAGGAGACGGTGTTCTCCAGCTCCTTCACCCTTGTGCGGTAAGCAGGTTTTATGATATCTGTTTCCGTCATCTCCAGCGTTTGCACAGGATGCATGTTGGAGATAAAGTATTTTGCTTTCACTTGCCTGCCGTCAGCCAGCTCCACTGAACTTACCTTTCCATCTTCAACAACTATTCTTTTCACTTCTGTGTTACGATGTATCTCGCCTCCGTGCTGCCGTATATTTTGCGCCATGTATTTCCCAATATTAGATCCGCCGTCGATGCATTTCCAGGAACTTTCTATATAGCTGTTCAATATCATAGCGTGCACATATAAAGGTGTTTTGCCGCCCACGCCTGCATATAGTGTATTGTTGCCGGCGAGAACAGCCCTTAATTTTTCATCATTGGTGATGGAAGCGATATATGCCTCAGCATCTATTTCAAGGACGCTTGTTTTTTCATTAATGTCACCACCAGACCTTAAATTATATAGGGGAAACTTACTGCACACTTCTTTTATTTTATCGCAATAGGCACGCAACGCTTTCTCTTCATTTGGAAAATCTTTTAGCAGGTGCTGAATAAAATTCTCGTAACCCTGTGCATATACATATTCCTTCGGGTCATTTTCAACAATGATCTTGTCAAACACATCTTCATCCATCTTCTGCAGCTTAAGCCTGTCCATGATGCCGAGGTATTTGAAAACCTGGTAGAGATTCTGGCCCTCTCCCAATCCACCTAAGTAATGCACCCCCGAATCAAAGATCACCCTATCTCTTACATAGGTTTGCAGGCAACCGCCGATCTGTTTGTTCTTTTCAAACACGCATACGCTATACCCCTCGCGGCTGAGTATGTCTGCACACACCAATCCGCCCATGCCGCTGCCTATTATTACTATGTCGTATTCTTTTTTCAATTTTTTGCTATGGTTTGTTGTGAGCCGAGCAGGTGTCGCCTTTTAAAAAGGTGACACCTGTTCGGCTTTATTTCTTCAAAACAAAAATCGTATTCGACGTCAGTTTTGAATCTGCAATTTCTGTGCAACTCATCCCGTTCTTTGCTGCCACTTCCCTGATCATCGTGCCAGAAAGAAAGCTCAACCCCGTATCCTTTGTTTTATTAAAGTTTAGGATCCTGGTAGAGAACAGTTCCGTAAGTCTTGTCTTCTTATGCTGCTCTTCCTTATCCCTGTCACCATCCCTGATGATGATCGTTCCACCGGGATTAAGGCTTTCGATACACTTATTGATAACACGTAACTGCTCTTCCGGTTGAAGATAATGCAGCATATCTGCCATGATAATGGCATCATATTTCTCAAAATTAAAGCTCAGCGCATCGGCATGAACAAAATTAACGTTCGCTGTTTTGCTGAAACAATGACTGGCGGTCTCTATCTTTTCTTCGTCATAATCCACCCCGGTGATGATCCTGTCCTTTGATGTAAAGGAAAGCATATAAGGCATAAAGCCATAGCCACAACCCATATCGAGTATCTTCCCCTGCTTTGGAACGAGTTCATTAAAGGGTTTGTAATTTTTTTCAAGTCTTGTCTTGATACGCATATACCATTCCAGCACCGGGCCCTTGTAGAGATAATTATAAATTAATTTCTCCCGGAAATAAGATGGTTGCTCTATCTCAGCCCTGAGATCTTCGAATGCTGTCCGGAAATAACGGCCAACCAGTTTGGCTCTTTCTGCATAACCATTCCCATAAGTTTTATCTTCCGGTTTTATCCTCGGCAATATTTTAACGGTAAGTCTTCCGTCTTTCAATAACTGGTCCTGCTTGGTCAGTGTATAATCCGTGCCATGAATGATAATGGGAAGTATGTCAATGTTGAGTTTTTCTGCGAGATAAAAAGCGCCCTTGTGAAAGCGCTTGATCACGCCATCTTCCGCTCTTGTACCTTCAGGAAAGATGATCACCGAATAACCATTCTTTATCCTGTCTTCCACCAGACTGATATCTGCTTCGATCTGTTCTGTCGGAAAATAATCCGCCATGCGTATCACTTTACCAAAGAGGGGTGAGTTCCAGATCCTGTTATTGGTGAACATTAATAATTTCGGATGCAGCATGATCAGCGGCAGGATATCCAGCGAAGATTGATGATTGGCGATGATGATGGCGGGCTTATCGAATTTTTCATTCGGCTCATTGATGATCTTCTTCTTCACATTGATCATGATGTATACCAGGCGCCTGCATACCCTGCGAATGATCCTGTGATAAAGAAGCTTTCCTTTTTCTTTTATATTGAACAAAGAAAATATCCACGCTATCAATGTTAATGTAACGCTCCAGCCTATAAAATAAGAGAAAGCAAAGGAAGATTTGATGAATCCCCAGAGGGTCCATGGAAAACGATTTTTTGCAACACGGTTTTTGATCAGCACAGAAAATAAGAAGGGTATCAGTACCTGTGCCATCACCACCACGCATAAGATGCCGATGATGGAAATAAATGCAATCGATCTTAATGCAGGATGTTTTGCAAAGATCAGCACACCTAGTCCTGCAATGGTTGTGATCGCGGAAAGGATGATAGAGGATTTAAAAGAAGAAAGATTTTTCTTTCCAGTTTTATATTCCTGGAGCAGGCCATCCATGATGAAGAGACTGTAATCATCCCCCAAACCAAAGATCAATGCCGATACGATGATATTGATGATGTTGAATTGAATGCCTGCCAGTCCCATAATGCCGAGTATCCAGACCCAGCTGATGAACATAGGAATGAAGGAGACCAGTGTGAGTTCGATCCTTCCGTACATCAGCAGCAGTACAAAAAATACGAGCAATGAGGTAAGCAGGGCGATGCGGCTGAAATCTGTATTGACGATCTCCACAAGTCGGGTTGTGAGGTATTGTTTGTCGAGTACCGTTACATGCTCTTCGTTTTCAAAAGCCTTGTATATCTCCTGCCTTTTTTCCGGTGATGTTTTTACCAGGGTTACAACTGTTGCCTTGCCTGGCTTCTCTGTTATATAATCATCCAGGAAATTTTTGCGGACCACCGACATCGAACTATCATCTACTGGCTCAAAATCCTTGTTCAGCATATTTTTGAACTGGTCGAATGCCGAAGGATTGAATTTCAAAGCCGCCCCTTCTTTATCCAGTGTTGCGAATAATGAATCCTTTTTTGCCTGCGTCCAGTATTGCTTCCATTTTTCAATTCTCGATCGTTGCAAAGAATCTGAAATGATGAGTGATGATACACCAGAATATTTTTTGATCGCCCCTTTATCTTCGAGTTTATCGATCTCCCCAACCAGCCTTTCATTGTTCTGTAACGCATCATTCAAGGTTTTTCCTTCTGTAACCAGGTAAACGGATTGCAATGCATATTGATTGATCCTGTTCAGTTCATTCTCCGATCTTTTTAATTTATCGGTCATAAAATTCATCTTCTGCATATCAGATTCGAAGCCAACTTTGCCTGCATGGTATCCAAAGAATATCGTCAATGCCAAAATACCCAGTGACAGGTATCTATTATATTCAGGTTTATAGGAAGCGATCTTATCGATCCATGAGAATTGTACGACATGACTTGCCTGTTCTTTTTTGGATGCAATAAAATGCGGAAGAAAGATCAGCGAACAAAGTGAAGCGCCGATCAGGCTGAATGCTGCGAACAGGCCCAGGTCCTTCAGCATATCCGACTCCACGAACTGCAGGCATAAGAATCCACCGATGGTGGTGAAGCTTCCTACCGTCATTGGCTGCGCAAGGTCATTTATTAACTGCCGGATATTTTTGGTATGACGGTAATGATTAAAAACGTGCAGCGAATAATTGACAGCGATACCTAAAACAACGGAGCCGGTTCCCAATGCAATGACTGATATCTTTCCTTTGATAAAATAAATGGCGGCCAGTGAGAACAGGGCGCCGAACAAGACAGGAATGAGGATGATAACAGGCGCTCTTTTTCTTTTGAAATAAAATCCCAGGAAGACAATGATGAACAGGACAGTGATGCCCTGTGTAAGCAATGAATCTTTTCTTAGCTGCAATGCATTGCCTGCAGACACGGCAGTGGCGCCGAAGTAAGAGGCAGTTACAGTAGCAGTGCTGTGTTCATTGATGATACTGTCAAGCCCTTCCAGTAAGCTAACATTCTTGCCGGTGTTATTGGGCGGATATTTAGGTGTGATAAAAAGAAGCAGGTGCTTAAGGTCTTTGGTCACGACATAGCTATCGTACAGGTCAAAGTTTTCGTCGTATTGCAGCTGCTGCAGTTTTTTCAATCCCAGGAAACTGATGCCCACAGGGTCCTTGCTGATCATACTCTTTAAGGCAATGCCCGCAGGAGAGGTAAGCGTCCTGATATCCTGTTCCAATGTTGCCCCCACTTTTGCAGGCGTGATCAGCGAATCGATGGCCTGATAATCTTTATCATTAAGATAAACGGGAAGATGATCGCTTACCGTTCCGAATAATTCAAGCGTGAGTTCATCATCAACCTTGTCAGTTATTTTATTGATGAAGGGTGATAATCTTTTATTGATGTCCTTCACCAAACTATCTGCATATACAACAAGACTGTCCGGTTCGGCTATTGCTGTTGTATCTTTTGCTGATACGGTCACCACCAGTTTATCCATGAACTTCGAGTTCTGGAATACCTCGTTCAGCTTCTCTATCTTCTTATCCTGCGGAAGTATCTTGGAAATGTCTTCTTCAAATTTTACCTGGAATGCAAACCAGCCGATCAGCAGGAAGCTGATAAAGAAGCTGGCATAAAAAGCAAGGGGCCGCTTTTCAAAAAAGTTATAGATATTGACGAGGATCTTTTCCATTACTAAACAACGACAGTTCTTTTACCAAACAATTTCAGCATCACATAAGTTATAAGTCCCAAAAGAACCCCGGCAACAATTGCCAGCGTGATGCTTCCATAAATATATTGTACCAGGTTTTGTTTTATTGATGCGACCGATATATTCCTGCTGAAGCTGATCTCCGTTGCACGTTCTCCCATCCATAATGCACCCATCTTGTAGCTCGAGTAAATGATCAATGGTATCATCGGCGGTATGCTGATATTCGCTGCAACGATAACAATGGGCTTATTAAGTTTGAAAAGAATCGCCAAAAATATCGCTGCCACCAATTGAAAACCCCAGATAGGAATGATGCCCATAAACACACCGAAGCCGACAGACAATGCTTTTAATTCTGCCGAGTGGTGAGGATTGAGCAGATGATCATTGAGTAACCTTTTCAGTTTTTGTTTATTGAATATCGTCCTGAAAAAATCACGCGGCTTGATATAAAGGAATGCGATCAATACAAGTACGGTATTTAAAACGCTGATCCGGAAAAAATCCTTGAAGGGCCGGAAATGCGAAACACGTGTTTCTTTGGGAGCGTAGTAGACCGTAACAGGAACAGCATCTACTTTAATTCCCTTCCATGCCGATCTTACCAGCACTTCAATTTCAAATTCATATTTGCGGGTGATAAAGCGCATGTTCTTTAATGGAAGCAGGGGATAAAGCCGGTAGCCTGATTGTGTATCCGGGCTTTTGATCCCTGTCTCCACCCTGAACCAGAAATTGGAAAAGCGGTTACCGAAACTGCTTCCTCCCGGAACAGATTCCTGGTCCATATTTCTTGCACCTATAATTAATGTACCAGGTTCGGCCTCTATCTTATCAATGAATGTAGCAATATCCTTTGCAAAATGCTGACCATCCGAATCGATGGTAATGGCATAATGGTAGCCCTTTTCAATGGCATAGCGGAAAGCCTTTCGGAGTGCCCAGCCCTTACCCACATTCTTCGGGTAGCTGATGAACTGCACCAGGGGGTATGCTTTTACAATTTCAGTAGTATTATCGGTAGACCCATCATTGACCACAATGATATGGTCGCTGTATTGAGCTACGCCTTCTATCACCCCGCCAAGGGTAGCAGCATTGTTATAGGTTGGAATAATAACACAGGCACGGACCAAGTCAACTTTTTCCTTTACCGAGACAGTACCGGCCATTATTATTATTTATCATTAAATGAATGAATTTGTACGAACGGGGCAAAATTAAAACAATAAGAGGAATAAGCTCGCCATGGTTCGCGGGCGAAATCGGGGCTTAAGAAAAACCTTCAAGGTTTAAACGGCTTTGGACAATTTTATCTCCTGGCGCTTCTTCTTCTCTTTTGTTCTTTGATGCAGCCATTCGGGCCAGTGCGTGCTGTCTTCTGCGTCGTAGATGCGCAGGTTTTGTGAAGGGTCGGGCTTAAGAAGATCCTCCTCCCTGCAACCTAATACTTTGGCCGCTGCCTTTACCCCGGAATAACTGGACCCTGTTACACCATGCGATACGATGCTGGAGCCACAGAGATAGAGATCCTGAATCTCCGTTTGATTGGTGAAAGAGAAGGGGCCTGTTTGCCAGAATCCTTTTTCGGTGCCATATACATTCCCGCGGGTGGAGTTGATATAATGTTCATTGGTCATCGGTGTGCCCAGTTCCATCTTTACGATCTTATCACGAACACCGGGTATCACTTTTTCAAGCGTGTTGACCAGTTTTTTTCCAAGCTTTTCTTTGAATTCAAAATAGGCGGGAGAATGTTCACTCCCTTCGTTCTTATAGGCGCTGAAAGAATCGTAGTCGATAAAGGTTACCACTTCGATGGTGTGATGGTTACCGTCGAAACTCACCGGATCTTTTAATGAAGAGGCGCTGATAAAAAGCGCAGCGAATTCATCCGAGGCTAATATATCTAGCTTGGTAAGATCGGCATAGAGTTCATCAAGGTCCTGGTCGGGCATGAGCCAGATATTACCTGAATCAAGACCGGCTTTGCGAAGGTCCATATCAACCGTTAAGAAGAACATCAGTGAAGTAACGGAATAACGTGTCTTTGCCAGCCTCTTAATTAATTTATTGCTCAGGTTCTCTTCTCCCACCAGTTTATAAGTGATGCCCGGATCTGCATTCGATATTATTGTTTTGGCCCTGATCTGTTCACCATTCTCCAGTTCCACGCCAACAGCCTGCATCTTTTTATTTTTTTCGATCAATATTTTTTTGACCGCCAATCCTGTTCTTATTTGTCCTTCATATTTTTTTATGGCGTTGGTCATTGCTTTTACAATGGCCCTGCCTCCGCCCATTGGATAAAAGCCACCATTAAAATAATGATCCATCAATGCGCAGTGTAATGGGAAACTTGCTTTGGAAGGAGGAAGGCCATGATCACCGCATTGGATATTTAGTACTTTTTTCAAAAGCGGATCCTTGATATGCCAGCCGATCACTCTCTTTAAACTAAATAATCCGTATTTGCCGAGGTGACGGGTGCGATATGGAATAGTAATATTATCCCAGAACCCGTTCATCTTTGGAATGAGTTGTATCTCCCTGCTCACATTGCTGACGAGCTCCAGGTATTTCTTCAATCCTTTTTTTTCTTTTGGAAATCTTTCGGCCAGTGACTCATAAAGCTGGTCAATGGTAGCCGGCATATCGATCCTTTCTTCACCGATCCAGCAATGTTCATAGGCTTTTGCATTCATCCTGAAAAAAACAAGCTCGTTGGCAATGCCCAAACCTTCATACAGGTTATTGGTAGACTGGCCCCTGTCGAGCTGCCCTATATAATGAACGCCCGGGCTGAAGCGGTGGCCATCAACATTAAAGCTATGGCACCAGCCGCCTGGAACATAGTGCTGTTCTATCACGGCTACTTTCTGCCCGGCCCTTGCCAGACAAAGAGCTGCAGACAAACCACCTGCACCTGAACCTATTATAATGGTATCGAATTCATGCATGAGCGTACCGAAGGTAATCTTTTAATAAGGCGAAGAAGAAAAAGGGAGTTCAAAAGCCTTTATTTATCACCAATTACCGGCTATATGTTAATGAATTTAACTTTTATGCCTTGTTTTTCACATGTTTCCCACGTTGGCACGGTTTTGGATTTCCGTCGCCCGAAAGTCTGAAAAAGTGACTCTTTGAAAACAAGAATTTTTAAACTTTAAACTTCAATATTATGACTGAAACAAATTTTCCAACCCCGTCACAACAGCACAAGGCGGCAGCGGGTAAGAGCTATAAAAATGCCATCATCGGTGTTTTAGCCGCCGGTCTTGTTGCAGTATCTGGTTACCTGGTTTATTCAAAGAACCAATCTTCCAACACGATCCAGCAACAAGAAACTACGATCGCAAAAGTAAATACTGAAAAGAGCGATGTTCAGAACAGCTTCGACGCTTCACTGGCTCGTCTGGATTCTATGTCAACTGTTAATACCAGCTTACAAAGCCAGTTAGCAGACAAGAATACAGAAATTGCAAAAACAAAAGCAGAGATACGCAGTATCTTAAATAAAAAGAACGCAACTGCAGCTGAGTTATCAAGGGCCAAAACTTTGATCGCTTCATTGAATGAAAAGATTTCTTCTATGGAACAGGAAGTTGCCCGTCTCACTACAGAAAATCAAACATTGAACAATGATAAAGTGGTATTGACACAGGAAAAGCAGAAATTGACTGAAGACCTGACCACTACCACTACAGCTAAAGTGGAACTTGAAAAGAAAGTTGATGTAGCTTCTACATTGAACGCTTCTAATATCGTTATCACTCCGATCAACGTTAAAAATAACGGTAAAGAAAAAGTTTCATCTACTGCAAAACGCGTTGACAAACTCGTTGTAAGCTTTGATGTAATGAACCGTATCGCTCAGTCAGGCAGCACCGATGTTTATGTATTGGTGATCGGACCAGATGGTAAAGCGATCAATACTGGTTCAGAAACTTTCACTACACGTGAAGAAGGCGATAAAGCTTATACAGCTAAATTGCCTGTTGACCTGGAAACAGCTAAAACAAAGAATGTAGAATTTGCATTTGCTCCGGGTTCTTCTTTCATGCAGGGAAGCTATACCATCCAGATCTATCAGAATGGATTCCTGATCGGACAAGGAACACGTGAATTGAAAAAAGGCGGTCTTTTTAGTTAATACCGATCTCTGAGTTCATATAATTACAGTACCCCTGTAAACATAGAAAAAGCTACTGATTGACTTCAGTAGCTTTTTTGTTTTTGTTAATCGCTCAGGCCGCGGACCTTTTATTTTCTTTTTGCCTTGATGGGTAACTATATACGTGTTAGACTACGGGGAGGCATTAAAAAAATTATGCTTTTAAGATATATGCTTCTTTTAGCCAGCTTATTAGTTCTTTGTCTATTTCTTTTGGGGAAGATATTTTAATTGTATGGTGAAAGCGATTTGGAGAAGCCTGTTCAACTTTACTTACTCTTTTGCTTGTTAGTTTGTAATTAAGATGTACTTCCAAATTCATATAGTCATTTCGTGTATAAACCCCTGCAAAGCCAAATCTATTGCCTAAATGTATACTGGTCTTTTTTGGTTCTATTTTTATCTGCCCGAACTTATGTAATTCTTTAATTAATTTCTCATAAATAGCAGTTACTACTGGCTCTTTGCCTTCTAAATGGTCAAGTTCATTATATTCCATAATCATTGTTTTTGGGTTACCAGCCACAGCAGCACCCATAATACTATGGAATAGGTTAGATGCTTCTTTAGCTGTCTTCTTTTTTACTGCTTTTGCCATAGCACAAATATAAGATTTATATTAGCCGAAAGAAAGCTATTGAGATACTTTATGTTTATTGATGAAAGTGGCGAGGCTAATATTAATAAGCCTGATGAGCGATTTAACATATTTGTATTGTGTGGAATTATTTTTCGAGAAGACCATTATAATACTTTCAACGAAGGGTTAAAAAGTATTAAAAGAAAATTCTTCGCAAATGAAAATGTTATTTTCCATTCATTCGAGATGAGAAACAAAACTGGCGCTTTTAAAATATTCCAAAACAATACTGTCTTGCAAGACTTTTATGGTGATATAGGAAATATATTTACCAATTCAGAGTACAGAATATTTTCCTGCATTATTGATAAATCTTACTATAAGAATAAATACAATGAGAATAACGCCTATGAAGATTCACTAACATTTTTGTGTGAAAGAGCAATTAGATACATAGGTACAAGAAGCGGGCATGTTTTACATTTATGTTTGGAAAAAAGAGATAAAAGAAAAGATGTTACGCTAAAAAAACACTACACAAATTTTATTAGATACGGTACTCAATACATAAGTACTAAAGCTTGCGAAATATGCCACCCGAAATTACATTTCAGAGGGAAAGGCGAAAATATAAATGGGTTGCAATTTGCAGACTTGTGCGCATATCCGATTGCTCGAAAAAATTTATCTCCTGATAAACCTCAGCCCACATTTGATTTGATCGAGCCTAAATTTCATTGTGATAGATATGGTAATTATGAAGGTATTGGCGTGAAGCGATTCCCCAAAAAACGGTGAGGCTCCAAGTACAATTACCTGAAGCCTCCCATCGGCGGGGCATACGCCCAACACGATTTGTATTGTAAAGTTACTAATTTTTTTAGAAATCTACCAATATTTGTTATTTATTTGTAATATCAATTTGACAAAAATGAAAAAATATTACCCTATTCTGCTGTCAAAAAAAGGTGAGATTGTAGCACTTCAGCATTTAACTCAAAATGCAAAAGACGATATTGTTCCTATCATAGAAATAGTTGATGATTCTTTGGAAAAACTTGCAGATAAAGTATCTACTAAAAAAGTTTATAAGGACGAATTGGAGATTTTTTTAAGAACACATTGGGGGTTTTTCGGCAATCAAATCATTTTAGATTTTTCTTTGGTATCTGAAATTGATTCAAAATTAGAAATCATCGGGAAGATGATTAGCTCTTTATTAAATTCTGGAGTTAATGTTATACCAGCGTTACAGATGAATAGCTCTAGTAATTTTGGGAAATTGGTAATTGAACTAATAAAAAAGTATAGTTTGAGTGTTTGTTGGCGCACATCCGAGGGGAGCGGGGGTTACGACAATTTCAAAATAGGAGTAGATAAATTCTTACCTTATGTCGGGCTAAAACCCGATAGAGTTATTCTTCTACTTGATTTAGGCTATGCAAAATATGATAGATACAATTCTCTAAGAGATATTGCAAAAAACAACATTAAGTCTTTAAATCAAAAAGTAAATGAGTGGCTTGCTGTAGTCGTTGCGGCTAGTTCATTTCCTGAAAATCTAGGTGAATTTAAGAGCCGAAAAGCACCTCATATTATTGAAAGAAATGAATGGAAAATTTGGAAAAGTTTGATTGGTGATAGTGAGTTATCTTCAATAAGATACGGAGACTTTGGAACTAAATATCCTTTCTATGTAGAAGCCAACTTTGCAGGTACTATAAGTATAAAATATTCTACCGAAGCGGAATTTATTATTTATAAGGGTGAACTAACAAATGAGCATCCAGATGGTCATGGACAATATATTACCCATGCTGCTGAATTATCAAAAAGCAAGTATTATTCTAGTAAAGACTTTAGTTGGGGGGATATGAAAATTGATGAAATAGGAAAACAAAATATCAAAGCAGCAAATAGAAAAACAGGAAGTTCTACAACATGGGTTCAAATAAGCCAGAACCACCATATTGCTTTATTACATAGCCTTCTTTAATCTCAATCTTCTTTCTAAATTTTAGTTTTTCTCGAACTAAATCTGATAAGTGATCAGTTTCAAGATTAGCAGCTAATTTTTGATATAATGCCCAACTACGTTCACTTTTTTTAAAAGTAATGTTTTGCTCCTTTAAAAGTTCATATAATTCAGACACCCAGAGAAGTTTCGCAATATAAAAGTTATCCTTTTCTTCATTGCGTATTGGTGGACGGATAATCTCATATTCTTCCTCAGTAACTTTATCTGAACAAACTGCAATCCCTACCCATTCTGGCAAAATATCGTTTAGTTTATGATGGTATTTGAATTCAGTTACTACAGTTAAATAATCAAAAATCTTCGAATAAGCTGTAACCTGGGAAGGGAGCCTTTGAAGGGTATCGCTTGCGCTTTTTATTTCGTAGCCATGTAAGTGACCGTTAACAACAGCAATATCAATTCTTGCCTTTGCCACCGGCAACTTCATTTCTTCTATGATTTTGGAATGGGGATAATCAGCTATATATGACTGTAATTCAGTCTTTTTAAGAAGGTCTCTGATATTCCTATCTTTCATGTTTCAATTTGAGAGAAAACGTTAATTTTACATTGGGAGAGACCAATGTATTAAGAAACGAAAAATAGCAAAATATCTTGTGGAGCAGTTAGCGCTGCTCCTTTTATTTTAGCAAAATTATAAAAAAATATTGAAATAAATTTGTTTTACATTGTAATACATTGTATATTTACTGTATGAAAGCAGATAATAAAACCGAAATGTTAACAATCCGAATAGATAAAGGGACTAAGGATAAACTGCAAGTAATGGCGGATAAAGAAAGACGCTCATTAAGTGATTATATACGCCTTGAACTTGAAAAGCTGGTAGAACCAGTTAAAAAGGCGAAGTGATTTTTTTTAACCTAATTGTATGACATTGTAATACGAAATTTATGAAAACATTTAAAAACATATTTGAGTTCCAAAAGGAATTTAACAGCGAAGAAAAGTGCAGGGAATATTTAGAGCAGCAAAGATGGAATGGAACTCCTGCGTGCCCTTTTTGTGGTTCTATAAATGTGTGCAGGTTCAGCAACGGGAAGATATTTAAGTGCAGGGAAAAACAATGCAGACAAAAATTTAGTGTTACTGTTGGTACTATTTACCAAAACACAAAAATCCCTTTGTCTAAGTGGTTTCTTGCCACTTATATTCTATCTGTTCACAGTAAAGGAATAAGCAGCTTACAGCTTGCTAATTGGTTAGGAACAACTCAAAAGACTGCATGGCATTTAAACCACAGGATTCGTGAAATGCTCACAGATAAAGCCCCAGAGTTATTAGAGGGCATTGTAGAATGTGATGAAACGTATGTGGGTGGCTCGTTGCAAAATATTCATAAACATAAAAAGGAAAAACTGGCTGGACTGGATAATAAGACTATGGTATTTGGTGCAGTAGAAAGGGAAGGCAAATTAAGAGTAAGAGTTATTCCAGAAACAAATATTGAAAATGTAAGTAAAACAATAGAGGAGTTTGTATTGCCTGACAGCTTTATGGTAACTGATGAGCATAGAGCCTATGCTAAAGTTGGACAGAAATACAAGCACAGGAAAGTAAACCACAGGTCAAAAGAATATGTGAAGAAAGAAGATATATTGGTTCACACGAACAACATTGAAGGTTATTGGAACATACTCAAAAAGCAAATAGACGGTATTCATCATTCAGTAAGTCCAAAGCACTTACAACGTTATTGCAATGAAAGTGCTTTTAGATATAACAATAGAGCAGCTTTTCAAGATGAAAGATTTGCAGAAGCATTAAGGAATTGCAACGGTTCATTAAAGTATAACGAATTAATAGGTAAAGAAAATGGATAACAGCGGACCATATTTAAAAGCCATAGGCTCAAAAGTAAAGACGGCAAGATTGAAAAGGCGAATGACCTTGCAAGAGGTATCTAATGCCACAGGTCATCATATAACTGCTATATCCTTTTTAGAGAATGGCAAAAGCAATATGCACATACTTACACTCAAGGCAATAGCTGACCTGTTCAGCATGGACGTTAAAGACTTCATGTAGTATTGCAATTAGCCTTAATTAGCAGTATATTGGTTATCCTAAATCTACTGCTTTGGAGAAGTTAATAAAATCAATTCCAATTACTACCGGCATTATTCTATACCTATATATCTGTGGGGCTATTTATCTACTAAGTTTTTGGCAAGTATTTGAAGTTGATATAAGTAATATAGCTACTGTATGGGATATCCCTAAAGGATTTGTTTATCCTTTTTTTATTGCTTTTGGCTCATCATTAGTAGGCACATTTTCGGGAATGTTAACTAATTCTCAAATTACTAAAATCCCAAAGGTTGAATCTCAAATTACAAAAATAAGCCCGTTAAAAGCATTTGCGGTCACCAATAAAATTGTCACAATTTTTTTCTTAACAGGAGCGGCATTATTAATAATAGTGCAGTTTATACCTACTATCATTCATTTATGGATTTTTGGTACTTTATTACTTGCATTTGCCTTTATTTTTGAAATAATAAAAATGCAACTTCCTTTATTTGATGACATAAAAAGCCCAACAGTAATAGCGGGGATTCTTTATCTTTCTATTATTACCCCATTTATGGCTTTCGGAGTTGGTAAATATTCGGCAAAAGAGATTTACTACAATATGAATATCACATACGTTAATGTTGAAAGTAAGCAAAACAGCAACGTAATTATTACTTCCCCCATTTCATTAAAATTATTGGGATTTTTAGGAGACAAGGTCATTGTTAGTAGTTTGGATAATAAGCAGATATTCGTTTTAAATCAATCTGCTTTAAATGTTATAGAATTAAAGAGGAAAAGGGAGTAAAAATGGGCATGGTCTAACAGATATATAGTTACCCCTTGATGCAAAAAGAAACAAAAAAATCAAGGCAAAACGATCGCTCCGCCGTTTTGCCGGCCATCGCCACTGTACCATTATGCTGATACTGCATCAGTAATTAACTCATCCATATTCCCGCGTCGCTCATTGCTCAAATGCATTATGCCGGATTAAAGTTGGTTGTATTTTATTCAAGCAAGAGTAAAATAGAAAAATACCCTAGGTAAGATCAGTTTGTGTCTTTTATTAAGGGTGGGTATGCATTAAAAATTCTTAAGCTCTTTGATTTAATAAACAAGCCAGTGTTTAAAGACGATCAATAGAGTTGCGTAGCTGAATCTACAGTAGTACTAAGGCTTAATCAGGGCAATCTCCGAAAACGGGCTGTACATCGTTTTCGGATGCCCTTTTTTGTGGTACTTTTTTGGGCAAGCAAAAAAGTACCAATTAGGTCAAGCGGCCCGAGCGAATAATACCGCATTAGCCAGACTTAGCGTATATTTGCAGCGACAAAACATACCCTTATTAAACTAAATTGAATTATGAAAAAGATCATTCTATCTGCTGCCCTGGCCCTGCTGGCCTGTACGGGCTTTTCTCAAACCTTTATGCATGGAGTTGGTATCACCGTAGTCGGCAGCGTTGCCAATGGTAATGATATCGGTTTCGGCGAAGGATTCACCTATTATCCCCGTATTAATTTTATTGAGACAGAGAAAATGTCCGTATCTGCCGGTGTTCCGCTGGTGGTTGGATTCTCTGCTATCACTTCAACAACTACCGATTCTTATGGCTATGCGTATGACAACAGCTCTGTTGGATTTGTACTCCAGGCGCCATTGATCATCAGCCTTAACATGGGCCGTGGATCTTCAAAAGAGAACACACAGAAGTTTGGCTACTTTATCGGTGCCTTTCCAGCACAGTGGGATCCGAAGCTTGGAATTCACGTGACTTGAAGTCGCGGC
>JADMIO011331776.1_pt1 | contig 120625 bp, 97 predicted proteins | sample 8958161 | NCBI WGS metagenome assembly JADMIO01 (sample SAMN16585339, study PRJNA669376) | soil metagenome | isolation source: Crop rotation soil | place: USA: Cullars Rotation, Alabama | collected 2011 | reverse complement strand
CCGCGACTTCAAGTCACGTGAATTCCAAGCTTCGGATCCCACTGTGCTGGAAAGCATCTTCATCACGAGATATGAGCCGATCGCGAGAGTATCCATGCGAGTACGTTGGAAGCAGTCAATGGCTTCCTCCGGCTTACACACAATCGGCTCATTTTCATTAAAACTGGTATTCAACAACACAGGAATGCCGGTTTTGCGCTCGAAGGCCTGAATCAATTCGTAATACAAAGAATTTTCTTCATGACTCACACTTTGCAAGCGACCTGTGTTGTCCACATGATTAACTGCACAAAGTTGCTCTCGCTTTTCCGGACGAATTTTATAAACATGCAACATAAACGGAGACGGATGATCGTGTTCAAAGTATTCGCTCTGCCGCTCAACCAAAATAGAAGGCGCAAAAGGACGGAACCATTCGCGATGTTTAATGCGGGCATTCAAGGTGTCTTTCATATTGGGTAATCCGGGATGCGCGACAATGGAACGATTACCCAGCGCACGTGGGCCCCACTCCATACGGCCCTGGAACCAGCCAACCACATTGCCTGCGGCAATTTGTTCGGCAACACTTTCCAGCAATGGGGCTCTTTCTAATTTCCTATAGCGAAGATTTGCTTTCTTAAGATCAGATTCGATTTGCAAATCAGAAAATTCCGGACCAAGATAAGAATTCTTCAATTCATTCCGTTGCGATTGTTGCAGAACAGAGTGATATGTATGCAAAGCGGCGCCGATAGCGAGGCCTTCATCTCCCGCGGCAGGCTGAATATAAGTATGCCGAAATGAAGTCCGGTCAAAGAGCTTGCCATTCGCCACACTATTTAAGGCACAGCCTCCTGCCATGGCAAGGTTTTCCATCGGCATTCGCTTATGCAATGCATTTAAAAGATGGAAAAACACTTCTTCAAAATTGTGCTGCATAGCATAGGCCATATCCATGTCCCGCTGCGTAATTTCAGCCGTTGCTTCACGTGGAGCGCCAAATGTCTCGGCCATGCGCAATGAAAAATGCGGGGCGAGTTCAACCGTGCCATCAGGCAAAACCTGCATTCCCTGATTGCTGCCGAGTACCTGAAAGTAATCGAGATTCAATTCAAACACGCCATTTTTTAAGTGAACAATCTTGCCGATTTCTTCGCAATACGTCGGCTTGCCGTACGGAGCAAGCCCCATCACTTTGCCTTCATCCCCATATTTTTTGTAGCCGATGAATTCGCAAATCATGGTGTAGAAGCTGCCGAGAGAATGCGGGAGAAAAACGCGGTCAAGGACCTCTATTTCGTTGCCTTCACATCGCGCCATCATGGTGGAAACAAAATCACCGGAGCCGTCGTAACTGAATCCGGCAGCTTTCTCCCACGGCGCGCAATAGTACGCGCTGGCAATGTGTGCAATGTGATGCTCAAGGTGGTGTTCTTGAAATCGCATTGCTTCAGGAGCCACGTCGAGCGCTTTCGACAGCAATGAACGCACATCACGCATCGCGCCCTTGCGTTGGCGCAGATGAATAAAATTTAAAATTTTGGCGGGATTGGCCAATACATAACGGGCTTTTTTGATCAGGTTGGCATCACTGTCTTGCCCCACAGCAATGTGGTCAATATCTGTGATCTTTGCCCCGATTGAATCGAGACATGCTTTTACCGCAAGTGCCGGAAAGCCCCCGTAATGCTTGACCCGGTTCAGCCGCTCCTCGGCAATGGCAAAAGTGATTTTGCCATCCACAACAATGGCAGCCGACGCATCGGCGTGAAACATATTTAGGCCCAGGATCACCATGCTTAATGCGAACTCTGTTTTGTAACACAGGAAGATGACTAAGCACGCAAATATTCTGGGACATATTATTCAGCTTGACACAATACATACCGCCTCGCAATTCCTTAGAGATCAAGTCCAAATTCTAATCTCAGATGATTTTGTTGATACAAACTGACAAAACTGCACATTCCCTGTTACAAATTCTGCATGAAAGTTCTTTTTATCGGCGGCACTGGGAACATCAGCACGGCATGCACAGAACTCGCGGCGCATAAAGGAATGGATGTAACTCTTCTTACCCGTGGTCAACACAAATCGCAAATTCCTGCTGGCGTGAAGACGTTGAAAGTGGATATTAATGACGTTGCAGCTGCCAAGAGCGCATTGCAAAACTTATCTTTCCATTCGGTCGTAAACTTCATTGCTTACAAGCCCGCCGATATTGAACACAATATTGACCTCTTCCGCGGGCACACCCGGCAATTCATTTTCATCAGCTCCTCCAGTGTGTATCAAAGGCCCGTGCAACATTATCTGATTACAGAATCTACGCCATTAGCGAATCCTTATTGGGATTATGCGCGCGATAAGATCGCGTGCGAGGAGCGACTGATGAAGGCATGCCGCGAGGAAGGATTCCCCGTGACGATTGTGCGCCCGTCCCTCACCTATGGGGATACTCGAGTTCCACTGCTCACGAATAGTTCAGAAAAACCGTACACTATCGTGGATCGCATGTTGAAAAAGCAAAAAGTTGTCGTGCCCGGAGATGGATCATCGCTTTGGACCATCACCCACAATAGTGATTTTGCTAAAGGACTCGTTGGCTTGCTAGGACACGAACAATCCATCGGTCATGCGTTTCACATCACCTCTGATGAGGTGATGACATGGGACCAATACTACGAGGCAGTCGCGAGCGCTCTTGGAGTAAAAGCGGAGATAGTGCACATCCCTGCCGATTTCATCGTGGCCTGTTGGCCTGAACGACGAGGGAGTCTGATCGGAGACAAATGCTCCAGCGTGGTATTCGATAACGCGAAAATCAAACGATTCGTTCCAGATTTTTGTGCGACCACAAATTTTGACGAAGGGATTCGCCGGTCATTGAAATGGTTTCAGGAAGACCCAGCGCGGCAACAAATTGATTCAACGACAAACCGTAACTGGGACAGGATCATTAACGCCTACGAAAGAGGGCTGAGCGCAGCAGTAAAGAGTTTTAAGAACTAGCCGCGCCTGTGGTCTGGATTTCATCACTTTTCTAATTAAACCCCATGGTGTCATCTGCCGAAGGGCCATACGTTGCTGGCACCTTATTTTCGGTCAGCCGCAAATAAACGCCGAGTTGCGCCCGATGATGAACCAGATGGTTAAGAAACATTTGCCGATAAGCCATAAAGCGCTGGCCATTAAAAATCGGCTTACCTTGAAAAGAAAGTTTCCAGTTTTGCTTCCAGGCTTCGTCTGGGAGATTTGCCAGTGCTGTGCGCGCCTTCGCGGCGCCATCGTCAAAAGCTTTTAATAGTTGTGCCGTCGATTCCATTTCTAAACGTGGAATGCTGGTCTTGCTGAAATCCAGCTCAGGAGTAGTCAGGACGGTTAAACCAAAACCGGCAAGCTGGGCCAGGTGAGGAGCAAGTTTGCCCAAGGGCATCGATTTGGGATGTGGCGCGAAATCCAGCTTATCGGCAGGAACGCGCTCAAGGGTGGTGCGTGTCTTTTTCATTTCTTCATCAAATTCAGTAAGCAGCAGTTCATTGATGGACATGTGATTGTCTCCAGAAGATTAAATAATCTTTCCGTATCCGATGATTGACCGCTCCTATTATCCCACTTAATTGTCTTATCTCAACAAAGCCACGGCGCGGTTGGTTTTTGTTCAAGAGTTTGCCTAATGATAGACTTTTCCGCTATGGCAAAGCTGCTGACTTTTTTGCTTGTTTTAAGCATCCTGAGTTTAGGAATCTTTATGTCCCGCACCTCCGCTCGCGCTGACGCAGCTACCGGCCCTTTTTTACTCGTCGCCAATCAAGGCGACCGTAGTTTAAGCATCATTGACGCGAATGCAGCGAAACAAATCGAGACGGTGCCTGAAGGTGGCGTGACAGGTCATGAAGTAGCGGCATCTCCCGATGGCAAAATAGCCTATGTGCCTATATATGGGAACTCGGGAGTCGGTCGGCCGGGAACGGACGGCAGCAATATGGTCGTCATTGATGTGGCCTCTCGCAAAGTCATCGGCAATGTAGATTTCGGTCATGGCGTGCGGCCACATTGCGTAATTTATGAACGGCACAGCGGCATGCTTTATGTCACGACCGAACTCGATAAGACAGTAACCATCGTTGATCCGAAAACACTCAAGATTGTAGGGTCCATTCCTACGGGTCAGCCGGAATCTCACATGCTCGCGATTTCGAGTGATGGAAAGCTTGGCTACACGTCGAATGTTGGTTCCGGCACTGTTTCCGTACTCGATTTGAAAGCGCGCAAAACAATTACTGTAATTCCTGTAGCTCCTGTCGTTCAGCGCATTTCAATTTCCAATGATGACAAAATGGTGTTTACCTCGGACCAAACAAAGCCACAGCTTGCGGTAATTGATACGGCCACAAACAAAGTCAAAGCATGGGTTCCCTTGCCCGGTTTTGGTTATGGCTCAGCTGCTACGAAAGATGGCAAATGGCTTTTGGTGGCAATTCCTGCAGAAGGAAAGGTTGCGGTTGTGGATCTCAGCACGTTACAAGTTGCACGCACGATTGACGTCCCCAGCGCACCACAGGAAATTCTCGCTCGGCCAGATGGACTTATAGCTTACGTTTCGTGCAACCGCAGCAAACAAGTCGCTGCAATTGATCTTGCACAATGGAAGGTGCAATCCCTGATAAACGCAGGTGCGATCGCGGATGGCCTTGCCTGGGCTGGCAAGCACTAATTGCCAGCATTTTCTTGACATAACATTTTTCCTGAGATAACCTCCGCCAATCTTAGGTGTGCTCGAGTTCTGCAACGTCTCGAAATCTTTGAAATAGCAGCTTCTAACCTTGCGACCGGGAGGTCCGCATACCATGAAAAAACTTACAGGATTTCTGTTAGGAATATCGTTTCTATTTGGCGGGTTCAGCATTGTGGCAGCGCAGGAAAAATCAGATACATCAATGAATCCCCCGAAAATTTTGGTGATTTACCGAGAGTATCTCAAGCCAGGGAGGGCCGGCAGTATCCACGAAAAAAGTGAGAGAGCATTCGTAAAGGCATTTTCGAATGCAAAGTGGCCCACTCATTATTTTGCTGCGGATTCACTTTCTGGCAGGCCTCGGACATTATTTTTTCAAGGCTACGATTCATTCGACGCCTGGGAAAAAGACCACGTTGCGATGATGAAAAATCCAGCTCTCGGAGCGTTACTGGATAAAGCTGCTCTTGCCGATGGAGATTTACTAAGCGATACCGATCAAAGCGTACTTAGCTTGCGAGAAGATCAGAGCCTGCGTTCGTCATTGGACATTGCCAAAATGCGCGGCTTTGAAATTTCTCTGTTTCGTGTAAAGCCAGGCCATCGCAAGGACTGGGACGACCTGGTTAAGCTCGTCATGGCAGCTTACGAAAAAGTTCCTGATGTCCGCTGGGTGACATTCCAACTGCTGTACGGGCAACAAGAAGGTGGCACTTATGTGATATTCAGCCCTTTCAAAGGGGGAGCGGATCTCGACAAAGAGGCCGATCAGGATAAACAATTCGTGGCAGCTATGGGTGAAGATGGCATGAAGAAGCTGTCAGAACTCGAATCCGCAGCGGTTGAGTCGAGCCAGACGAATCTTTTTGTGTTTAATCCAGCAATAAGCTACCCGGAAGATGAATGGATCAAGTCTGATCCTGATTTCTGGAAGCCCAAAGCGACAAAACCAATGGGAGCGCCGAAAAAAGCTCCTGAGAAACCGGCTGGAGCGCAGTAATCAGGTAATGTGTTATCCCTTTAATTTCAAATCCATCTTTAATTTTCCAATGGAAAGAGAAGATGGATTTGAGATCTTTTACTTTATTTGTCGCCCAACTATTTTCTTCTTCTGTTGATTTTCTGGGTAACTTTCCACAACAAAGTACTTTCGTAATCTCCTCGTAGTCCAAAATTCGGAACATACTGAAATTGCAATGAACTCCTCCCCACAGCAGCGTATTCCTCGTGCTCCGCGCATGCGGCCTTCTGAATTTACTCCGGCAGTTCTTCGCGCAACAGATGGAGGATGTACTTCAGGCGAGCTTCAGGTTTTCTCTGTCACCGGCGGATTGCTTTCCTTACCAAAGCTTCTAAACAAAGGTTCGCAAGTAAAACTCATGTTTTTAACAAAGACTGGGCCTGTGCTGGGCGTGGCTGAAATGCTGAATCCAATATCGTGGACTGAGCAACCATTTAAATTCATCACCTTGGAAGAGAACGATCAGCGCAGATTGCGGGCGGCAATTCCTGGATCAGCAAATTGGATTATGCCGACAACAGGCACCCCCGCAATGAATGCGACACTGGTGCAAGATAAAGTTCGAGTTCCCAAACAAATTCCAGTTCCACAACAAAAAATCGCACAATCCTTACCGCCTGTGTCACTACAAACTGCAATTGCGCAATCAAATATTGTTCCTACATTAGAATCAATAAAGGCTCCTTTGACCTTCGATCACGATCAGCCCTGGATCACAAAGTATCGTCAGGCGATGGATGCGAATGAAACTCCTCGCAAGTCAATTGTCAGAATGTTTTATGGAGCTTTCGCGGCAGCGACGCTGGCACTGGGAACCATTTATATCTTCCACGCGCACTTACTGAGATAAACTCTTAAAGTAAACTTTAGATAATTTATTCGTGCTAAGCCATCGCGTGCAGATATTCTTCGTATGCGCCCTTGAAATCTGTAACTCGCGTATCGCCTTCGAAGCGCCAGATTCGTGTGGCCACTTCATCAATTAAATCCTCGTCGTGCGTTACCAAAAGCACAGTTCCTTGATAGCGCTGCAGTGCAATATTCAGCGCGTTGATGGATTCGAGATCAAGGTGATTTGTAGGTTCATCCAAAACTAGAACATTTGGCTTTAACAGCATCAATTTGCAGAATAAAAGCCGGGCCGCCTCTCCGCCAGAAAGAACATCGGTGCGTTTGTCAGCATCCTCGCGTGGAAAGAGCATTTGCCCGAGCAAGCCACGAATTTCCTCATGAGAAGCTGAAAGGTCCCATTGATGTAGCCAATCGAAGGCAGTGATTCCAGGTTCGATAAGGGCTTTATGGTCTTGGGCAAAGTATCCAACAGCAGCTTCGTGCCCCCAAATTACTTTTCCTTCTGTAAGAAACGGTCCATCGTAGCCGCTGGTTTTGCGTAACTCTTTTTCTGGAATAGTCGGAGAGTTCGCCAATAACGCATTCAGCATTGTTGTCTTGCCAGCGCCGTTGCGGCCAAGTAGTGCGATCTTTTCTCCGCGTAATACACTCGCAGTGAAGCTGCCTATGACTTTATTGTCGTCGTAAGATTTCGAAACACCTTCCAGTTCCAGAATGTGCTTTCCGGAGGGCCGCTTCTGCTCAAACTTTAAGAATGGGCGTTGAATATTGGACCTCGCCAATTCTGTCACCTGAAGACGCTCAACTTCCTTACGACGAGACTGTACCTGACTCGACCGCGTGCCCGCAGCAAAACGCGCAATAAACTCGTTCAACTGGGCAATTTTCTTTTCACGCTGCGCGTTTTGACTTTCAATCTGTGAACGAATCTGAGTCTTCGCGACGACCATGTCATCGTAAGTGCCGGTGTAGGTAATGATGGTTTCGTAATCAATGTCGGCGATATGCGTGCAAATGTTATTCAGGAAGTGGCGGTCGTGCGAGATCACGATCAGCACACCTTCATATTCATTTAAGAATTTTTCAAGCCAGTGGATCGAGTCGAGATCGAGGTGGTTTGTAGGCTCGTCAAGTAACAGCGCTTGCGGATGTCCAAAAAGCGCCTGCGCCAGCAAAACGCGGACTTTTTCGCCTCCACGCAGCTCGCCCATTTTTCGCTCGTGCAAATCCGCAGCAATGTCGAGACCTTGCAGCAGAATAGCGGCGTCACTCTCAGCGCTGTATCCGTCTTCTTCGCCGACGATGCCTTCGAGTTCGCCCAATTTCATACCATCGGCGTCGGTCATCTCAGGCTTGGAATAGATTTTTTCGCGCTCTTCCATCGCTGCCCAAAGTCGTTTATTACCCATAATCACGGTGTCAATCACGCGATAACGATCGAAAGCAAACTGGTCCTGGCTTAATACACCAAGTTTTTTAGGATGGGCAACAGTTCCCTTCTGCGGCGGAAGCTCACCGGTCAGCAGCTTCATGAATGTGGACTTCCCCGCGCCATTTGGGCCTGTCAGACCATAGCGCTTGCCGGGCGTAAATCCAGTGGTAACTTCCTCGAACAGAACTTTAGCGCCATAGCGCATGGAAACGTTGCTAACTGAAATCATAGTGTCTGGAGACTGCGGGAAATGCCGAAAGGCGGGAACGCAGCTACTGAAAATAAGGATAACACGGAGCCAGGTAAACTCGTTAGCTACATGAGGAGGGCTGGTAATTTGCGTCAGTTCTTCTACTTAGACGCACAAGTTAAATTTAATTCACCCAAACAGTGCTGGATTTCTTCACACTTTCGTGCTCTTTTCTCAGCATGCGGGCAGTATCGCCGAGCGGAGTGTCAATATTTTTTGACGCTACTTCCCAGAGCGGCCGTTCCCCTTTCCCGTAGGTGAATCCCGATTCTGTAAGTAAGTTTTGCGCTTCACTCATTGCTTTATAAGAAGCATGCTCGGGATGAGACTGAAACTCAGTGATCACTGGTTGACTGTTTAATACACTTGCAGTTTGCGCAAACGAGACGGTTGCACCGAAAAAGAAAAGACAAAATGCCAAAGTGCTAATCTTCATTATCCTCCTCCACGCAGCTCTTAGACCTGGGTTCCTATAGAGTCCACGAGCTGCACATGAGACAAATGCAAGCCCAGTACCAAACCATATGTCATTGTATTTGCAGTTTTCACGCACTATTGCAGGAATAAACGAACATTTTTTGCACATTCGTGGAGATGGGATTTCCCCGACAATTAGGCAATCCAGTGCTAAGACATAGCAATTTATAGAGTGTTCGGCACTTGAATGAACAAAAGTGATCTGAGTAATTCTTTTGTTCCGGCTGGACCCGTGATGCGCAGGCTAAGCGGTCCATTCCTTTCAACTGCCGTAAGTTCAAAGGTGAGGAATGGACAACACTCGCGCTCCGCTGCCATCAATTCGAAGATGAGCGCCAGGTTTTGTTTGTCACCCGGTACTTCAAAGCTGTAGCCATTACTAATTTCGATGGGTTGGGTCGCTGCTACCTTGAACCGTGCAAGGATTGTAGCTTCGCGAATTTGCAGTTCGGGATCGGACAGGGAGCATGCGACCGGAAGAGTATTGGTCATAACTTTATCTCTGATCTCAGTCTTCTGGTCTCCGCGATCTTCTTGGCTTCAGAACGCCATCGTCGTAACGCTACCAAGGACCAGATGGCCTCCACAATTCCAAATGGCCAAGCTCCTTGAAGAAATCCATAGGTCGAAGCCAGCACACATGAAAATGCAAAAGCTAAAATGAACCAGGGGCTCCGCTCTTCGAAAGCATAACAAAGTAGCATTGCTGTAACTGCGAACAAGCCAAATAAGGTCAATCCATTCATCTGGATAAAAATATCAAATTTGCAGCCTCGGCATACAAACAAGGGAGATATTTTCTAATATTTCGAAAACGACACGAAACAAGGCTGGTGAAAGAGCAGAAAGTTTCAGCGGGATTCGATTTTTCCTTGTTCTTCTAGCCGTGTTCGACGCGCGCCTTGATGTCCGAGTATGCCGCTTCGATGAGCCTGCTTAACGCTGCGGCGTTAGGGGCCGTTCCCGGTTTCAGCTTCACATGGCGCATGAACTTGCCGGTGCCTTGTAATATACGGGCTGGGTCCGGCAGCGCTGCGCCTTGAAAGAACCCCACGTTTACGTGCGACGTGAATATATTGACGTAGCCAAAGGCCGCATCTCCCAAACATGCCGTTGGACAGCCGTCATGCATAAGCTCTCGGACTTCGTCTCCGCATTTGCGCATCACATCAAACCACTGTTGCGCGATCTCTCCCAATTCACCTGCATGCCGTTTCATCCACGCATCAATGGCAGGGTCGCGCTCGACAGCGCCGTTCAATCGAAACAATTCCGTTCTCATCATCGCTTCTCTCATGGCGTTTTGAGAGCTACCTCACGGTTCCAGGGTGCCACACTTTCCTCATATTCCATGGGATCGCCGAAACCTTCGGTTTGGACGCCAAGTTGACGTAGCGCGTCCAAAGCCATCAATCGGCGATGCGCGTTGAAGGTCATGATGTGGGCAAAGACGCCGCCGAAGGTGAAGGTCTCAGCCGGTTCGCACAGAGCATCAACGAACGTGTCATCCCAGGCAGAACGGTTGCGGACATCACGAAAAACACAATGGAGTTCAACATCGGTTTTTTCGAGCCGTTGCAACATTGCTTGCGGAGAGCGCTGCGATTTGGGTGGACCGTTCATATCCATATCGCTTCCGGACAACGCGGCGGTCCAGACTTCCTTCGTGAAGATAATGTTTTCTAATAGCTGCCGTAGAGTCTTATTCGACTCCCGCCAAGGCAGCAGTTCTACGACCGTGGGCAGCTGCCGATCTAATTGTTCCTCGGTTAAAGTACTCGCGTATTCCAACAAACGACGCGTGTGCCACGAGTCGTTGCCTGCAAAACGATCGAATAGATCCATATCACTTCCTCCTTTTGTTGAGGAACCAGCAGCTAAAAAGTGAATTCTGTTAGACGCCGGCAAGTGAAAGTGCGAATCACGCATGCGCCGATAGAGGCTGGGAGAAATCCGAAAAGCTTTTCGGAAAGCGCGCGTGAACGCCTCTAGCGAACCGTAGTTGGCGTCCAGGGCGATGTCCGTGACTGACATTTCGGTATGACCCAGCTGATAGGCTGCTCTTTCCAGCAACAGCCGTCGTCGCATGGCTGCCGGAGTTTCTTCGACCATGGTTCGGAACAGCCTGTGGAACTGCGTGCGGCTTTGGTATGCTTGACGCGCCAGATCCTGCGTCTTCGCCTGAGTATCCAGCGAATTCGCTACAATCGCAGAGAGGCGGTCTCGCGTGCCCTCACCATCCACTTTATTCATGGTTCCTCATTGGAGCGAATCATAGACAAAAGTTGAGCCTTCCGCCTGATCGTACGTACCAATTTTTTACCTTAAAACGGATCGGGGTAACATCGCGCTCTAAGCCGCTACGTTGACTTTCATACCGTACTCAAGACTGGTGTACCAGTTACCTCGGCCTTGCGGGGTGAGATCCATGAAGTGCCAGATGGGAGCGAGCAGATCAATGCCACGCTCTTTGACGTCTGGGCCCATCCGAGGATGCGCACTATAAAAATGGCGCACGGTGCCGTCGGCATCGCGAGTGAAAACAGAAATGGTTGAGTCCTGACGTCCTTCCCGGTCTTCACTGCCCAGGTCATATTTGAAAGTACTGTTGCCGGCGCTAAGAATGCGCAGCCTGTCCCAGCCACGCGTGCGGGCGTGCGCGCGCAGAGTGGGAATGTCAGCCGCAGCGACGACGGCGAAGTCAAGGTTCTGGGCGAGATGATGTGCCACACCATTTGCGCCATCGAGCCATGCTGTACACATCGGGCAAGCCTTGGTTTGCCGCTTTCCGTACATCAAATGATAAATGATGAGCGAGCGATTCGGCTTGGTGAAGAGTTCACTAAGACGGACGGTCCGCACAGGCGCGTCACCATTATTGAGATCGCGTGGACCCTCTTCAAATTGATAATCCTGCATAGGAGTGCCCTGCGGAAGATGGCGGCGCAACTCAGACACGCGTTCGCGCTGGCGCATTAGTTCGATTTCAGCGAGGCGAAGTTCTTCCCGCTTGGCTAGATATTCAGAAGATTCGTTGGTCAAATTGGTTTGCCGATACGTTCCGTCAACGATTGTGTGCACCATAAGTCGTTATCTCCACCTGCATTTTCTCTCTCGTGGCGAAGCGGATGCAAGCAGCGTACTCCCCTGCTTCGTCGAGCTTTTCGTACCACTTGCCTTCCGGCAAACTCAAGTTCTGCCAGTGTCAGCGGTGGACAATTGCACGATCGAGCAGTATCGTAATGTCGCGTTGAACCTTTTTCGGAGTTCCTATGCTGACGCGATTTCTTCTCGTTTTGCTTATTGCGACATGTTCGCTTTCGGCGCAACAGCTCTCAGTGCCAGAAATTCAATACCGGTCTGTACCTGATTTCCTGCATCTTCCCGCAGATTTGTACTTTGGAGAAGTTTCTGGCGTCGCCGTGAATTCAAAGGGACATGTCTTCGTCTTCTCTCGTGGAAACACCACAGGGCCAGCCTACGGAGCCAGTGCGGCGCAACTTCTTGAATTCGGCGCCGACGGAAAATTTCTGCGTGAGATTGGCCACAATCTGTACGCATGGTCCTATGCGCACACTGTCAAAGTTGACCCACAAGACAACATCTGGGTTACAGATAAAGGGTCGGATGTCGTGGTTAAGTTCACTCCCGAGGGTCGGGTCTCAATGGTTTTTGGCCGCAAACAGGAGGCTTCGGACGAAGGAACCGGTCCCTTAAAACATGTTCAGCCGCCGCTGCCGCCTGAAGATGGACTGTTCCGGCAAGTTACCGATGTGGCGTGGGACGCCAACGGCAACATTTACATCAGTGATGGCTACATCAATTCCAGAATCGCCAAGGTGGACAAAGATGGCAACTGGCTCAAGTCGTGGGGCGAGCCCGGTAGCAAACCGGGGCAATTCGACACGCCGCACAGTATTGCGGTGGATGCCGAAGGAAAAGTTTATGTAGCAGACCGTGGCAATCGCCGTATCCAGGTTTTCGATGGCGACGGAAAATTTTTACGACAGATTGTCATTGATGTCCCCGCTGATCCAAATACCCAGCCAGCAATCGGCAACAAGAGCGCGAACCCTCCTGCGGCGAGAATGCCGGGTTCTCCATGGGCGATCTGCATTACGCCTCCGCCAAATCAGGTCCTTTATAGTTCCGACGCATTTCCCGGACGGATATACAAACTAAGTCTCGACGGGAAAGTGCTGGGGATGTTCGGGAAATCGGGGAAACAACTCGGACAATTTGGTTGGATTCACGAGATAGCTTGCCCTTCTGAGAACGAGTTGTACGTTGGTGAGCTCTTAAACTGGCGTGTTCAGAAACTTATCTTGAATGGACATTAGGCCAGGACTGGATGAGAAATATCAACAAAAAGAGCGCCGCCAAATTTCTGCGACTCTCGATATTGCTCTTCCCTATTTGTTCTTCATATTGTTCTTCCGTTAAAAGTTCGGTGTTTGATGAATGCCCAGATTTCCTCAGTACTGTCATTTTTTAACATTGCGTTCATCTTGAATTGCTTTAGAGTGCTGAGAAGGGCGCGTGACTCGTGTATCATGCAGCGCCTTTTATTCATTCAACTGGTAAGGAATGGTGGATATGAAGCACAAAGGCATGCTGATTAGTGCAAGTATTGCGATATTGTTTATCGTTGTCTCCGGAATTGCCATTTTCGCTGCCCCAGATTCCGCTACCCAAGACAAGTACACCGTAAAAGTGCCCAACGGGCTCGGATTCTCCGACTTCAAGGGATACGAAAGCTGGCAGGTAATCGCTATCAGCCATAACGGAGATAAGCTTGCTGCGATCCTCGGAAATCCGGAGATGATCGAAGCTTATAAGGCTGGTATTCCCGATAACGGTAAACCTTTCCCAGATGGCGCTAAGATGGCGAAAATCCATTGGAACGCCAAAAAGGATGAGGCGCAGCCCGGCCAGCCGTGGGTGCCAGGCACCCAGCATGATGCTGATTTCATGATGAAAGACAGCAAAACGTTCGCGGACAGTGGCGGATGGGGGTGGGCCGCGTTCGAGTATGATGCGGCGTCCCGAACATTCAGGCCCGCTAATTTGCAAGACAGGCCTCCGCAAGGACACGATGCCAAGTGTGGGCTCACCTGCCATACGATCGTGCAGAAGCGGGATTACGTTTTCACAAAATACGGGACAAGGTGAGCGGCGAAGAATGCGTCGGTAAAAATCTCGAACATTGTGAGTCAGCGCGTTTTTTACGCCCCGATATATACTTTCAGCCCAGGTCCGCACATGGGGAAATCGAAACGCGGTGAAGGTCGGCGACGCTTTCTTAAACAAGCCTTGACCGGTGCGGCGGTATTGGCCACGCCCAAACCATCGATTGCACAACAGACTCTCGCGCAGCAGACAACCAAACCTCCGGCAAAGGCTGCTCCACCGAATCCAGCCCAACGAGCGCAGGAAAGAGAAACTCCCGCGAGTGTTACTGGGCCTTCCACCGAACAGCCGGGCTCTGACTACATGGTGGACGTGATCAAGTCTCTCGGCATCGAGTACTACGCCGCGAATCCATCGTCAACCCTGAAAAGCCTGCACGAATCGCTGATCAACTATGGTGGCAACAGTAATCCTGAATTCATCACCTGCACCCATGAAGAAGCGTCGGTAGCATTGGGCAACGGATATTTCAAAATCGCAGGCAAACCAATCATCGCAGCCGTGCATGGCACGGTGGGATCACAACATGCTTCGATGGCGGTTTATAACGCATATTGCGATCAGGCTCCCGTAATCGTTGTGATGGGAAACATTCTAGACGCCGCCGAGCGCCGAATCTACGTTGACTGGCTGCACAGTTCTCAGGATGTTGCAGCGATTTTGCGCGAATACACTAAGTGGGACGATTCTCCGGTTTCGCTTTCTCATTTTTCAGAATCGATGGTGCGTGCATACAAGACAGCAATGACGCCGCCGTTCGCTCCAGTGGCCCTGGTTTGTGACGAGCCTCTGCAGCAACGCCCGATACCAAAAGAATTTGATCGCCGTATTCCCAAGCTCTCGGCCATTTCGTATCCGGCGGCCGATCCCAACACCATTGCTCAACTGGCGAAGATGCTTGTCAATGCCGAGAACCCCGTGCTGGTAGCTTCGCGATGCGCACGGACTCCAGCAGGACTGAAATCCCTGATCGAAGTTGCCGAACTTATTCAGTCTCCGGTGATTGATCAACATTTCCGGATGAACTTTCCCAGCCGGCATCCGCTGAACTACTCGTTCCGCACGCGCGAAGCGCTTTCAGACGCAGACGTGATTCTTGGGCTTGAAGTGGAAGACTTCTGGGCATCGTTGCATGCGTTTGGACGAGGCTCCGGCGCGAATCCGAGTCTGACAATAAAACCCAGCGCGAAAGTTGCCAGCATTGCGGCTGCTGATCTGTTCACCAAGAGCGTGTACCAGAATTTTCAGCGTTACGAGGATGTGGACCTTGCAATCGCCGCAGATCCAGAAACGACCTTGCCCTTTCTCGCGGAAGCGATCAGGCGCGAACTGACTCCGGAGCGCAAAAGAGTAATTGAGGCGCGCGGCCAGAAGCAACCCGCGCTCGCGACCGCGGCATTGGAGCAAGCGAAGCTCGAGGCTTCCTATGGTTGGGATTCCAGCCCCATCAGCACATCGCGGCTCTCCATGGAAATCTGGGGGAAGATCAAGAATGAAGATTGGTCGCTGGTCAATGACACGGTTTTCATGCAGAATTGGCCGATTCGTCTTTGGGACATGAAGGAGCACTACCACTTCATTGGAGGCCGTGGCGGCGAAGGACTAGGTTATGGGCCTCCGGCCGCGGTGGGCGCTGCGCTGGCGAACAAGAAGTTCGGTCGCATCTCGGTCAACATCCAGGGCGATGGCGATTTTATGTATTGCCCCGGCGCCATGTGGACGGCAGCCCATCACCGAATTCCGCTGTTGACCATCATGCACAACAATCGCGCCTACAATCAGGAGACGATGCTGGTTTCTAGGATGGCCGGGGAACATAACCGATCCGTGGAGCGCTGTACTATCGGGACGACATTGACCGATCCAAATATTGACTATGCCAAGATGGCGCAGAGTATGGGCGTTGAAGGCGAGGGTCCAATTACTGATCCAAAAGATTTGGGCTCTGCAATCGAGCGTGGCGTGGCCGCCGTCAAACGAGGCGAGCCCTATCTGATCGATGTGGTGACGCAAGGCCGCTGAAGGAGAGACTACGTGAAATGCGTTCTGGCAATTTTGCTTCTTACAGGGCTGGCATTCACAGCCATTGCGCAAGTTCGCAATAAAAATGGAAACGCTGAGAATGGCAAGCGCGTATTTCTGAAGCAGGGCTGCTTCCGTTGTCATGGAACAGAGGGACAAGGAGGCGGTACGGCCGGACCGCGGCTCGCTCCCGCTCCGCCTTCCGCTGACGCACTCATTAACTACGTGCGCAAGCCATTTGGCCAGATGCCACCTTATAGAAATCAAGTTTCAGACGAAGAGTTACGCGACATACAGGCATATTTAGCAAGCGTCCAGCCTCCGCCTCCGGTCAAAGATATTCCTTTGCTAAATTAGTAGGGATTCGGTCTTACGAAGCGTTGACGTGTGTGCCTCATCGTTCTGCCAAGGTTATGCCAAGAGTACAAAACCAACCAGAGCAGGGGTCTCATTTTTTACTTGATACAACCGATAGTTTCTGGGGTAATATGCGGGTCTCCAGAAAAGGAGGTTAACTATGCGTGCATTTTCTGGATCTCCTACCGGGTCAAACTCTCCTTCACATAAACGCGCGGCTAACGTCGAACAGTCTGTAATTCGTAGAAAGTTGGCCCCACTCGTTCTTATCGCCATACTAGCGGTTCCCACCTGCGTATTAGGACAGGGAGGTGCACGACCAATTGGCGCTCCACCGGCGCAGAGTGGCATGAATCCCGGAAATATTGCGAGCCCTTACGGGATGTATTCGTCGGTTTCCGGGTTGGAGCATCTCAATCTTGAAGTAAATATGAAGAGGTCTGCAGCGATGGATGAATGGCACAAGACAGGCCGAGACAGCGCCTGCTTCTTCCCGCCGCTGAGTACGGTGCGCGACCTAACAGTTGGAACGGCAGGCCTTATGGTCCCAAAAGATGCCAAGAAAGAATACGGAAAAGCTTGCGAGTCGGTTTTGAGCCGCAAGAATGATGATGCAGAAAAGCACCTGCGCAAAGCCGTTGAGCTTTTTCCAAACTATGCCGCAAGTTGGGTGTTGTTGGGTCAGATTCTGGAGCAGAGTTCAAAACTGCCCGAAGCCCGGGAAGCTTGCCAGCACGCCGTGGCTGCGGACGATCATTACATACAAGGATACTTGTGCTTGGCCGATGTTTCTGGTCAGCGGGGGGAGTGGCAGGATGCTCTCGATCAGAGCAATCGAGCGATTGCTCTTGATCCGGTGAATAATGCAGCTGCGTATGTGGATAAATGCGCGGCAAGCCTCTCTTTGAATCGACTTGCGGAGGCGGAAGAGAGTGCGTCAAAAGCAGAGGCGATTGAAATCAAGACTAAGGATAAAGATCCCAGGATCCATGTTCTACTTGCTCAAATTTACGACCGGAAAGGCGACACAGCCAAAGAAGCAGTTCAACTGCGAGAGTTTGCAAAATTGATCAACAACCCGCAGGTTCAGGCAGCTGTATCTCAGGTAATAGCAGAACTGGAAAAGCAGGCAAAGCAATAGCTCTCTAACCGGCTGTCCGTGCCCCACACAATGCGATTTTTCATTGTGTGGGGCGCATGTGAAAGCTGCTTGCTGGTTTTCTTATCTCGACCCGATTCACTCTCAAATCCTCACTCTAGCCAAAAGCAGCCTTGAATGGGCTATCACCGTCAGTATTGAACTTCCGTAAGTTGCCAGGCCCCTCAACACATGCGGTAAATTGATGTATCGCCGACAAGGGAGTTTCCTGCTTGAAAACCCGATGTTTTTGGCTTGTAATCCTGGCCGTAATTGCCGTAAGCGTGCCTATGGCTGCTCAAAATGCCACTACGCCCGCTGATACCGCAATCATTACTGGCACGGTGACCGATGTGAGCGGCGATATGCTTTCTGGCGCGACTGTCCTCTTGCAAGGCGCGGACCACCACGAGATCCGCACCATGCTGTCGGATGACAACGGGGCTTTCCAATTCCATCAGTTGGCTGCCGGAACCTATTATGTGATCATCACCGCCCAGGGATTTGCCAATTGGAATTCGTCTGGCATTATCCTCAGTCCCGGCCAGTACTTCATTCTGACGAACAGCCAGCTGCAAATCGCGCCTACGACAACTTCTGTGAACGTGAGCGATTCTTCGGTAGAAGTCGCCACCGAGCAGGTCAAGGTCGAGGAAACGCAACGCGCTTTCGGCATCATCCCTAACTTTTACGTGGTTTACGACCCCAGTCCCGCGCCACTCACCACTAAACTGAAGTTTCACTTGGCAATGAGAACTTCTCGCGATGTGGTCACGATCCTTGGTGTCGCAACGCTTGCCGGGATCAATCAGGCGGGAAGCACTCCAGACTATCAGCAGGGGGCAATCGGTTACGGCGAGCGCTTTGGCGCGGTAGCCGCCAACGGGCTCTCCGACATCATGATCGGTGGCGCTATTCTGCCATCGCTTCTGCACCAAGACCCCCGCTACTACTACCAGGGGAGCGGCACTAACAAATCTCGCACTCTGCACGCTCTCTCCAGCCCATTCGTCTGCCGGGGAGATAACGGAAAACTTCAGCCGAACTATTCCAGCCTCGGTGGGGACTTGGGATCCGCTGCGCTCTCCGACCTCTACTATCCCGCGTCGAACCGCGGCGCCGGATTGGTGTTCTCAAATTTCTTTCTCACCACCGGCGAGCGCATGCTAAGCGGCGTGTTGCAAGAATTCATCATCGGCCGGATTACCTCCCGACCAAAAATCAGGAACTAGCCGCTCCGTTAACGAGTTGCTTCGCTGAAAAACCTGCCCTGAACTTGTTTCGAAAGGGCCTGAGCGCGGCTTCCAGCAGTGCCATGAAAAAGCTCCCTCGGCATGCTCATGCGCGGATTGAAATCCGTCGCCTGGGCGCGGTTTCGTCGAGAAAGAATGCGAGAACCCCGGCGACCAGAGTTAGACCGGCAAGAATCCACATAACGGCATTGAGGCCGGCCAAGTCTGAAGCCCATCCCGCCAGTAAGGGACTGCAAACACCTCCGACAATTTCCCCCAGGCCCATGACAATGCCGGTCCCGGTTGCCACATATTTAGGAGGAAGAGTTTCAGAAGGAATGGTCGCCATGAACATGGGAAAGATGCTGTTCATGGCCCATCCCAAGAAAAAAACAGGCACCAATATTCTGGGTAATGGAGCGAGATAAAGAACTCCAAGCGGGAGCAAGAGGCTGATGAATGGAATGGCAATCATGACCGGTCGCCGGCCAATCCAATCAGAAATAGCGGGGACGATGAAGCCTCCAATCGTTGCAGAGATTCCAAGCACACCGATGAGCTGGCCCGCCGTTTCTGCCGAGAGCTTGCTGATTTGCGTCAGATATAGCGGCATGAATGTCAGTGTGATGATGAGGTAGGAGACCATCAAAATCGCGATCAGGACGCACAAAATCATGTTCTTGTACTTAAATGCCTGTGCAAGCGTCAGGTGCTCGTGCGAGGTATCGCGCTCCGCTGGCAGCGGATCCCTTACAAACAACCCGATGAGCAGGGCAAGCACAAGACCCGGGGCACCGGCGATGAAGAATGCGTGGCGCCATCCAAACTTCGTCGCGAAGATCGGCAGCAGAAGAGGCGCTAAAAAAGCACCGAGGAAACACGAGCCGAGGTTTTGTACTACCCCCATAGCCAGGCCGCGGCGTTCCGGTGCAACTTCCTCAGCTGCGAGTGAGTGGGAAGTAGGCAGGACTGCTCCCTCGGCCGCCCCCATGATGAGGCGAGCACCAAGCAGAGTCAGAAAGCTGACCGCGAGTCCAGACAGAAACGAACACAAGGAAAATATGACCCCTGCAACAACGATAAATACTTTCTTGCGTCCGACGCGGTCCGACCACCTTCCGACCAGGATGCCGGAAATCGCCCAAGTCAAAGAGAGCGCCGACGCCAGAAGTCCTACTTGTGTGAAGGTAAGCTTCAACTCCGGTTGAACGAAAGGCATGAGGAAACTCAATGCGTTCCGGTCAAAGAACAGGATGCCGAAGTTTAGGCTTAACAGCAGTACCAGCATGAACTGGTAAGCAGGGTGCCGTCTCGTCATTATTTCTCCTAGGGCCGCGAATTTAGTTTGGGTATGCAATGGTGGGAGGAACTAGGGCGCTATCTGGATCTTGCATTGTGTCGTTCTGTGGCGCAGAGCTTCAAAAGCATCCGGGAGTTCGTTGAGTCCAATTGTGTCTGTGATCAACGCCCGTGGTTCAACGGCTCCCATACTCAAGATGTCAAGCGAGGTTTCAAACTCTTGCGTCTTGAAAAAATTTGAAAACTGCAATGTGCACTCCTTATTAATCGCTCTGAACGGCACAAATGAATCGGGACGCGTGCACAGTCCTTGGATCAGGACCTTTCCTTTTGAACGGACGTGTTCAATGGCTTGTGCGATCATTCCGGGAACGCCCACACATTCGAAGACGATATCAGCTTTGCCGCCCATAAGCCTGTCGGCCTGGACAACATGATCTTCGTCGCCTGTCACAAAATCGGTGGCACCAAGCTTCATCGCTCTGTCTTGTTGAAACACATTCAAGTCCGTTATGACGACTTGCCGGGCACCTATTCGGCGGGCCCAGAATGCTGTTGCAAGTCCAATGGGTCCGGCACCGAGGACAACAACTTTGTCTCCGGGCTGCAAGTCCGAACGCATCACACCATGAAGGGCGACTGCCAGAGGTTCGACCAGAGCTCCATCTGAAATACCGGCCGACTGCGGCAGAGGCACTGCCTGACGTGCCGCTGCGACTGCATATTCGCCGTAACCGCCTCCAATCAGCTCTACCTCTGCGCAGCTACCAGGCTCTCCCGACAGGCATGAAGGACAATGGCCACATCCCTTCATTGGTACCACGGCCACTCGATCACCGACCTTGAGCGATTCCACTTCCTTGCCAAGCTCGACCACTTCGCCCGCAAATTCATGGCCGAGCACCATTCCGCTAGGGACATTGAATGCCGGGTCTTCGGTCATGTGAAGGTCGGAGCCGCAGATGCCGCAACGCCCCACCTTTATAATGACCTCGCCAGGTTTTGGGATGGGGACCGGTATGGCCTCAACGCAAAGCTTCTGATTCAATCCTTTGAAGACCGCTGCTCGCATTTCGCCTCATAGGTTATGATGAAAAAAATTATGGACAACAATAAATGAAGCCCCAAGCCACGTCCACTTATTTGCATGATTCTGATCCGCGCGGTTCGGTTGTATCGAGCGCCGATCGCAGTTTCGCTCCAGGTCTGTTCGACAATACAACAGTATTTATTACCGGCGGCACGTCCGGCATCGGCGCAGCGACAGCATCGCTATTCCATAATCTCGGGTCAACCGTCGTTGCCGCTGGTTTGGCGGCCGGCGAAGCTCCGCTCGAGGCTGGAGAACGCATGTCGGTACTGGAACTCGATGTCACAGACGAGAGCGCGCTTCGAGCGGCGATTACGAAACTGCCTCGGCTTGATCATTTGGTCTTGTGTGCCGGCATTTCCAGAAACGCTGACGAACTGCAACTCGACACATTTCGCCATGTGCTGGAGGTGAACCTCATATCCGGGATGGCCGCCGCAATGATCGCGGCTCCCTTGATCGAGCGGCAAGGCGGCACGATAACTACCGTCGCCTCCATGTACGCTTTTTTCGCAGGCGCGGCACGTCCGGCCTACGCCACCAGCAAAGGCGGAATAGTGCAACTTACAAAATCGCTGGCGCAATTATTTGCTGGTCGCGGGATACGCGTGAACTCGGTTGCACCGGGCTGGATTGAGACACCTTTGGCGCGCGGCCTAAAAGCGAGTGACCGGGCTGAAATTATCAAACGCATTCCCGCCGGCCGCTGGGGCGAAGCGCGCGAGGTCGCAAACACGATCGCATTCCTGTGCTCTCCAGCGGCCTCGTATATGACAGGAGCCATTATTCCTGTGGACGGCGGATATCTTATCGCGTGACTGGCGCTCCGAGGCAAGTTCAAACAACAGCAAGTTCAGGCCACGTTCATCGCTTTGAAGTAGCGCTCGTTTTGATCTAATCGCTTGCCCACGGCAGCCCATACTCAAACTCCAGATCATCGCAGAACGATGATCTGTGGAGCGGAGGGAGCTTGTGTCTGAGGGAGAATTTTCACTTAAATTGATGCTCAGAAATGCGCCGAGATCGAGTCGGAGTGGACGGCACGAAGCACAAACAACCGGCGAGCGAAATTGATAGAAAACAAATTGAGTGGGCTATCCGTCACCGACAACAAGTTCCACAAAGTCACAATTGGCGATAGAATTCTTCACTCCGCCTGCGACAGAATCCGCAGCGCTTTTGGCAATATGAAAACTTTCAAGCTCCTAATGCTCGCGTTTTTTGTGTTGGTTGCCGTGTCCCTTCCCTCCCGCGCCCAGGATAATTATGAAATCCAGGTCTATGGCGCGGACACGGTCCCTCGTGGCGATACGATGGTAGAGCTGCATTCCAACTTTGCCGTTAGTGGCAGCAAACAGGTGGAAGACGGCGTCCAGCCCAGCAACCATGCGCAACACGAAACTCTAGAAATCACACACGGATTCAATGACTGGTTTGAAACCGGCTTCTATGTCTTTACCAGTATTCAACCGGATATCGGCTGGCAATGGGTGGGCGACCATGTGCGTCCACGCTTCCGTATTCCTAAGTCATGGCACTGGCCGATCGGCCTCAGCTTATCGCAAGAGTTTGGCTATCAGCGGCGCGACTTCTCCCCCGACACGTGGACCTGGGAAATTCGCCCCATCGTGGATAAGCAGCTCGGACGCTGGTACCTGAGCTTTAATCCCACGCTGGAACGTTCCCTGCATGGTCAGAACGTAAATAAGGGCGTGGAATTTTCTCCTAACGCGCAGATGAGCTTTGATTTCACAAAAAAGATTACTGGCGCGCTGGAATATTACGCTGCCTACGGCCCGCTCACCGGGTTTGATCCGTTGCATGAGCAGGAGCAGCAAATTTTCCCTTCGATTGACCTGAACCTTAGTCCACAGTGGGAGTTCAATTTCGGCGTAGGCGTTGGCATGACCGGCTCTACTGATCATTTAATTGTGAAGTGCATTGTGGGGCGGCGGCTTTCCTGGGGACGCTCCCACGCAAGCGCTGACTAAAGCAATCCTCTTTCTCCAATCGTAACTTCCCGAAAACCGCCTTCTGCACAGCCGCGTGATCCACTCAATCTTGTTTTAGCTCGAGGGGGATATTCCGATCTTTTCAACTCTTTCATCCCAACTTAAACTTAGTCATCCCATGGAGCAGATCGTCGCGAATGCGATAATCTATGGAGTTGAAAGACTTTAAAACTCAAAACCCAATTCAAACCCTTAACGAGCCGCGGAATCCTCTGCCGGCGTAGTAAGATTCCGCGCCATTGTGATATACGCCTGTTCCAATAACAATCTGATCCGTGCATATCTAGTGTCTTGACAAGCTCAAAATCCCCGGGGCACAATGGGTTGCCCTATAGAGCTTCGCAGTCGATTTCCCCCCATCTCAGCTCCGACTCGTGCAAAAGGGCCGGCCCAGTAATCGAAAATCAAACTATTTCACGACATGAAGATGGCAAAACCCTTCTGTAAGGACGCATGTGTCCAAGGAGAACCAGCATGACCGTAGGAAGTATGTCCAGAATCGTTTTTAAGTTTCTGTTTACAGTTTGTATTTCCCTCGCATCTACCATTGTATTTGCACAATTGCAAGTTTCTACTGTCGCCGGGGGCTTTAAGGGAAACGGCGGCCCCGCTACTTCAGCGGGCTTGACTGCTCCCGCCGCAGTGGCCGTGGACAGCAAAGGCAGGGTATACATTGGGGAAAATCTTAATTGTCAAATCCGCAAAATAAATGCCGACGGTGTGATTACGCGGTTTGCGGGAAAAACCATATGCGGATTTGGAGGCGATGGAGGCTCCGCCGACGCAGCTACATTTTCAGGAGTCGCGGGGATGGCATTCGATCACCTCGGGAACTTATTAGTGGGCGACGAGCTCAATCATCGCATTCGTAAAATCGATTCCCACAAAATTGTAACAACCATTGCGGGCACTGGAACTTTCGGCAACACCGGGAACGGCGGTCCAGCAACGCAAGCCAATATTGGCACAGCGGTTGCTATTGCGACTGACTCGCAGAATCGAATCTATTTCAGCGACTCAAATAATTCGGTTGTGCGCATGATTGATTCCACCGGAATTATCCATACTGTCGCAGGCACTGGCATCTCCGGCTTCAGCGGCGATAATGGGGCAGCAACCTCAGCCCAATTAGCAGTTCCAGAAGGTCTTGCGATTGATGGCAACGGTAACCTGTATATCGCGGATGCATCCAACAACCGCGTGCGCAAAGTCGACTCAACAGGAACTATAACGACATTCGCTGGAAATGGCACAAACAGCAATTTGGGAAGTGGTGGTCCAGCAACTTCTGCAGGACTTGGTAGCCCGCAAGGCTTAGTGCTTCACGGCAATACCCTTTACGTAAGTACATTCTCCAATCTCATCTGGACCGTGGATCTATCTACCCAACTGATCAATATTGTCGCGGGAGTCAGCACCCCTGGATTCAACCTTGGCGGATTTAATGGAGATGGGAACACTGCGCTAGCTACCAATTTTTTTCAGCCCCAAGGAATAGCTTTTGATAATGCGGGCGATCTGTTTGTAGCCGATTTGGGCAACAATCGTGTACGTATGATCAATCCCGCCCAAATTGTGAGTACAGTAGCGGGCGGCAATTTAGGAGATAACGGGCCTGCGAAAGACGCCACCTTCAATACTGGGTTTGACGTCCACATCGCCTTCGACGCGGCAGGAAATTTATATATCGCTGATTCAAGAAACAATCGCGTTCGTAAGGTCACTCGTGATGGCGTCATCTCAACTTTCGCCGGCAATGGCTTTACCGGCTACTCAGGGGATGGAGGATTGGCCACTAATGCAATGTTGAACCAGCCCAACTCGGTGACTGTTGATAATCAAGGAAATGTTTTTATTGCTGACACCGGGAACAACATAATTCGCAAGGTTGATCCAGCAGGCGTAATTTCAAGCTTTGCGAGGCCGGGTCCGTTCGGCTTCCATAGCTCGCTCACGATCGGACTGACCTCTGACGCCAACGGCAACCTTTACTCTACTGATGGTGGTTTCGCCGTTTGGAAGATCGACTCCCAAGGCAACTCAACCATATTTGCAGGATTGCAGTTTCAAACTGGTTTTAATGGCGACGGCATTCCAGCAACTCAAGCAACACTAAGCGGCCCCACCGGACTTGCCTTTGATCAGAATGGAAATCTCTACATTGTCGAATGGACTGGACATCGAGTGCGCAAGGTTGATACCAACAGCATTATCTCGACCGTCGCGGGCACCGGTTTGTTTGGGTTCTCCGGAGATGGCGGCCCAGCAACTAGTGCCGCACTGGCGTTGCCATTTGATGTCGCGGTTGATCCTCAAGGTAATATTTACATTGCAGATTTTGGGAATGGCCGTATCCGCGTGGTTGACAATTCTGGAACCATTCGGACAGTTGCCGGAACTGGCGTATTTGGGTTCAACGGCAACCACCTTCCGGCGACAAGCACGAATATCCGGCCGACCGGAATTGCCATTAAACCGAACGGAACCGTGTTCTTTACCGACTGGGATAGATACCTGGTACGAAAGCTGCACTAGAGCACAAATTGAACTGGATTGAAAATACAGGCGGGTGTTCCACTCAAGCTTAGGTTTATCTTGAGTGGAATATTTCGCGCATTACAGATTTGATACTTCGGGAAAGTCCTTGGAAATTGAACTCAAAGTCCAAATTCAAACCCTTAACGAGCCGCGGAACCCTCTACCGGCGTAGTAAGATTCCGCGCCATTGTGATACAGGAAAACGGTGTCGAAGCGGCGGTCACAAAAGAGCGCGCCGCCGAGTTTTCTAATATTAGAAGGTGTTTTCACCCAGCTCGACGTTTTCGTATCGAACTCGCCAAGTTTCTGCAACTCTCGATATTGTTCTTCCGTTAAAAGCTCAATACCCATGGCTGCTGCCATTCCCATCGCGCTATCTTTTGGTTTGTGTTCTTTTCGTGACTCAAGCGCTTCACGGTCGTAGCAAAGACTTCTACGCCCTTCAGGACTCTGTGCGGAACAATCATAAAAAATGTATTCGCCTGTCTTTTTGTCATTGCCAATAACGTCTGGTTCCCCGCCGGTTCTTTCCATTTCATTAAGCGACCACAGCTTTTCGGCATCCGCTTCAAGCTTATCCTCCACTTCACCCCATACCAGACCTTTATGACGGTTCATATTTGCCTGAAAACGGGCTTGCAACTTCCGGAGTAATTCTTCGCGTTGTTTTTTTGAAAGGGTTCTGATTGGCATAGTTTTATTTTAAGAAACGAATGGAATTGTGTTCAAATGCGTTGGCCTTCGTATTCAAGGTCAGCGCAACGAAAGTGTAGCGCGCTCACTCGTCTATCCCAGCAACAAAACTTCGTATTCATTGAGCGATCGGGAAAAGCCGCTGTATGTCGTGCGGGCCGTGCCGATCTGCAACGATTCTTAATGCTTCGTCAAATCGTGGTTGCCGCATATTTTCTCGGAACTGCTGCCAATGAACCATGCCATAGATAATCTTCATATCGTTGTCTGCAAGGTTAATCTCGCCTTCCCATATCCGCCGATGAAGTTCTCTGAATGAAGGAAGCTGATCGCTTAGATTTATCGGCTTGCCCGCTGAACCTAACAGCAGGAAAACTGCCGAATAGAAGATATGTAGCGCTTGCCGCATAAGAAAGAATCTTGCGCATTGATACTCGTCTGGCTGTTGGCCAAAATACCGTTCGATAAAAGTAATTTCGTCGGCGTCATTGGTGAGCAGAAAATTTGCCGCGATTGACAAATCGAAGTAGCGGTCGTTTACAAATGCAGCTTGCCAGTCCACGAGCCAAACCTGTTGACCGTCAAACAGAATGTTTTCCGGCTTCAAGTCCGAGTGGCTCGCTACCATGTCCGAATCAAGGCGCGGGTAAGCGGCGCATATTTGTTCATACCGGCTGAAGACTTCTTCAACTTCTTCTTTCGGGAGAAGATTTGCTTTGCTGAACCTCCAGATAAAGGCATTGTGCATCGTGACGTAGTTGAATGTTTTCGGAAACGGCGGCAGCGTATGGAGCCTTCGCAGTACAGCGGGAAGCTGAACCAGTGCCTCCGTTGCGGGAAATGGTACGGCTTCCACAAAATCGGTAATTGAGATTCCATCTTCTGTGTTGCTGTACCGGATGCAAGGCGTAAGACCCGCATTTGAAGCGGCATTCATGCATGCGAAGATGCGATTGGGATCCATTCTTTCATCAATACGCGTCATGACGCGCAGCAGGTATGGAGTTCCGCGCACGACAATGCGAAAGACAAGGTCCGAGCTGAGACCTTTGGTCATCTTCTGAATGTCTTCAAACTCGGTTACGCCAAATGTTTGTTGCAGCGCGCGGATCACGACTGCTTTTTTCTCTTCTGGAATCATGGAATCCTTTTCTGAAGCCTCGGAATTTTGTAAATCCACATTGGCCAATGCAGCTTTACTTTTGAGTCCGAATTTGGTTCGGATCAGACGCTATCAAAAGAAGGGTTTTTAAAACAGACTGTTTATAATTTGTCGTGCTTGGTATGATTAAGTGGCAGTTGAGTAGTTGATGTCGCAAAATTCCTCAAGATTCTCTTCCATTCCTACAAACTAAACCCCGGCACGAAGAACGCCTGTATGGTTATGGCCGCTTATTGCAGTCATTATCCCTAGCTGTTATCATCGCCGACCGTTGCAAGTCGCCGTACGCAGCAGCAGTGCACGGCAAAACTTTGGAACAGAATTGCGAGTCGCGCCGACGATATCCGATGTACGTTTACAAAGGAGAGACATGGACACTAAAGCTCAGTCCGTCATCACAAAAAATGGTTGCATCAAGAAAACCATTTCAACATGGATCACAGGCTTCCTTCTAATTGCGATTTCAAGCTTTCTTATGTCGCCGGGTTCAGCAGCAGCCCAAGCCACATCCGCTAAAAGCAAAAGTATCGCCAGTGGGCAAGAGGTCCGAATCGCTGCCCTCGAGTCTCAGCTACATACAGCCCTGGCGCGTCTGCAAAATCTCGAAGACATTCATGACATTGAGAAGCTGCAACGCGCCTATGGTTATTACGTGGACAAGAATTTATGGGACCAGGTGGTGGATCTGTTCGCCGAGCAATCTTCGGTCGAAATCGCGCAACGTGGTGTGTACCTGAACAAAAAGGGCGCTGACAGACTTTTCCGCCAACTGTTTGGTCATGGAACAATAGGTCTAGCGCCCGGCCGACTTTTTAATCACTTCATGTTGCAGGGGATTGTTGATGTTGATCCCGACGGACAAACCGCAAAGGGCCGCTGGCGGGCTTTTGTGCAGCTCGGAGATTACGGAAAGACTGCCATGTGGTCGGAAGGTGTTTACGAAAATGACTATATAAAAGAAGATGGCGTCTGGAAGTTCAAGAAGATGAAGTTCTGGCCAACCTTTTACACGCCTTACGACGAGGGCTGGGCGAAGAAGAACTCTCCGAACATGGTGCCCAGCAAAGACGTACCACCTGACTTGCCGCCAACCGACAACGCAGATGTTTATCCGAATCTAAATTTTGTTCCACCGTTTCACTACAAAAATCCTGTCACGGGAAAATGACACATGAGGCATAGCTCGGAGATCAAAAACGCGATGGGGTTCCGCGGAATCGGAGCCGCTATGTTTTCTTTCGAAGAAATGAAGAGGAATAACAATAATGAGGATAGAAAAATTTTCTGCCATAGTCGTGATCATTCTCTGCATTCCCCGGGGACTGTTCCTGTGGGCGGAGAAATCTGGACATCCGAGCAATTCGCAAAACCTTGAGAACAGGATCAAAGTTCTCGAAGCCCGTGTGCAAACTCTGCAGGATACTGAGCAGATCAGGCGTCTGCAATACGTTTATGGGTATTACCTCGACAAGAAGCTTTGGGACGAAATTGTTCCGTTGTTTACTGAAGACTGTGTGGTCGAAATCGGCGGGCGCGGCCAATACATTGGCCGGGAGCACGTGGGGAATCTCTTTCGAAAAGTCATGGGGCACGGCCAAACCGGATTGCGCTATGGCGAACTCCACAACCATTTTCAACTTCAGGGCGTTATTGACGTAGACCCCAGCGGCCAAACCGCTAAGGGCCGCTGGCGGGCTTTTATGCAAGTGGCAACCCTTGGCAAAGGCGCGCTATGGGGAGAGGGTCCATACGAGATCGAATACGCGAAGGTCAATGGGAATTGGATGTTCAAGAAGTTGCATTGGTATCCCACTTACTACGCTCCGTATGACAAAGGATGGGACAAGCTGGAACAAGCCTCAGGCGGGGCGAGCATGATGACAGACCATGAATTTCCTCCGGACCATCCGCCGACGGAAAAGGTAACTCCATTTCCGGAAGTCTCAGTGCCGCCCTTCCATTACAAGAATCCGATTGCAGGAAAGTGAGATCCTACATTGAAATCTTTCGGAAGAAAAGCAATCTGTAGTGTTATGGCCTGCAGTGTTGCCATACTTCTGGCCTTTGCGATGCCAACCACGACAGTTGCTCAGGATAAGCCCACGCCGCCACCAAGGCCCAGGCTCGGCGCAGGATTAACAGGACAGCTTATCTTCGAGCAACACTGCGCTAGTTGTCATCAGAACGCTGCGAACAATAAGGACAGAACCCCCAGCCTTCCTACGTTAATGAAGTTCCTACCCGAGCGCGTATACTCCGCGCTCACAACGGGGGTAATGAAAGGACAGGGCCAAGAACTGACAGATACGGAGAAACGTCTGCTGGCGGAATTTCTTGGTGGCCGACAATTAGGCAGCGCGCAGGCCGGTGACGGCGCAAAGATGCCAAATCAGTGCGCATCGAAAAGTAGTATGGACAGTTCCGCTTCAGGTCCGGCATGGAATGGCTGGGGAGCTGATACTGCTAACACTCGCTTTCAACCTGCGAATGCCGCGGGAATTACGGGCGATCAAGTTCCTTCACTCAAACTAAAATGGGCGTTTGGCTTCCCGAACGGAACTGAAGCTTACGGCCAGCCGACGATTGTCTCCGGCCGTGTATTTGTGGGCAGCGATAATGGTTACGTCTATTCTCTCGACGCTGAGTCAGGATGCGTATATTGGTCGTTTGCGGCGCAGGCGGGTGTGCGCACAGCCATCAGCGTCGGCCCTCTGAAAATCCGGCAACCTATCTATTTCGGCGATTTAAGAGCGAATGTTTACGCCGTGGATGCCAGTACTGGCCACTTACTCTGGAAAACGAAAGTAGATTCGAGCCCGTTGGGAAAGATCACAGGCGCTCCCACACTTCATGAGGGACGGCTCTACGTTCCCGTGACTTCTTCGGAGGAAGTTACCGCCATAAATCCCACATATCCGTGCTGTACGTTTCGAGGCAGTGTAGTTGCCCTGGATGCAAAAACCGGCAAGACAATCTGGAAGACATATGCAATTGCGGCAACACCCAAGCCCCGCAAGAAGAACTCGGTTGGCACACAATTGTGGGCTCCTGCGGGGGCTGGCATCTGGAGCGCGCCGACTATTGATGCCAAACGCCACGTCCTCTATGTAGGAACTGGCGACGCCTACACTGAGCCCGCGGCGGCCACTTCTGACTCCATTCTTGCATTGGATCTTGATACAGGAAAGCTGATTTGGACTTATCAGGACATTAAGAATGATGTCTGGCTGGCTGGTTGCGGCACAGGTCGTTCCAGCGATAACTGCCCGGAGCATGTCGGCCCAGACTGGGATTTTGGTTCTTCCCCGATACTCCAAACTCTGACTGACGGACGCCAGATCATTGTGGGGGCCCACAAAGGCGGCTCGGTCATCGCGCTTGACCCAGACAAAAAAGGAGCCCTGCTGTGGAGGAAGGACCTCTTCGAAACGGTACCCACTGCCAGAGGGCAGATTATTTTTGGCGGGGCTTCCGACGGAGAAAATGGCTACTATGCACTCAACAGCGGCGGCATTGCGGCCCTTCGCTTAACGGACGGACAAAAGATTTGGTTTACGCCGCTCGAGCCAGCTGATACTCCTGACAAAAATCCCCATCCCGGCGGCTCGGCGGCTGTCACATCTATTCCTGGCGTCATCTTCGCCGGTGGCTGGGACGGACAACTGCGCGCGTTGTCAACTCAGGATGGCAAAGTAATCTGGCAATCGAATACCGCGCAAAGTTTCACGACAGTGAATGGTGTGAAGGCCAGTGGCGGATCTATGGGAGCACCGGGCCCAACCGTGGCCGGAGGCATGCTCTTCGTGGGATCAGGTTATATTGGGATCGCAAATGGAATGCCTGGAAATGTTTTGCTCGCATTCTCGACGCGGTGAGAAAATAGATGAAAAATAAAAGTGTCGCCACTATGCACTGGCGCTAAAGTGGCCCGAGGAATTTTGACGATGTCTCGCCTGGCATTCTTTTCGCTCCCGCGACCGGACATCTCAATCCGATGCGCGATCGTGTGAGCGATGGGGCGGGTACTCATTTATATCCGCGTTCATCCCCCGTCATGCGGCCTCGCGTGTCTTCTCGATTGCGGCGACGTCGATCTTTTTCATCGGCATCATCGCATCGAAGGCACTTTGCTATCCGGAAAGGTCGCAGCGTAGAAGCGTGCGGCTTCTTCGGCGTCGTGGTCAAACCAGAGGCAAATCGTATTTTTCGGCTTCGCGGTCATCAGGTCTCCTTAATTGTATGGAATAAGAAGTCAGATGAGCGAGGCAGCGTGAAAGTTGCGCGCGGGGCAGTACGGAGATTAGTGCTCTCATTTTCTGCGGGTGGACAAAATCGGCGAATAGGCCCACTCGCGCAACCTCCGAGGCGTGCCCTCCTGTTAGGGGCAAGGATAAAACGCGATGTATGAACATTCCCACTCAAGCCTGGTTCCCTGCATTCATGGCTTTTGAAACAGGATTCCACAAAACACCTACCCCTTGTCATCCTGAGCGCAGCGAAGGACCTATGTACTTTGTCGCTGCAACTGCATAGGTTCTTCGCTTCGCTCAGAATGACAAGTCAATAGGATGGGTGGCCATTCAAAGCATGCCCTGAGCGAAGTTTAGGAGGAAGTCGAATGGTCTAGTGCAGTACGAGACATGGGAAATTACAGTTACATTTACGCATAAGATTTTGCCAAGAGCTTAAGAGCCGAGCTCGTCCTATCTAAAAGTCTAATTGTCGCTTCCATAACAGCAATGTTCTTTTGCCAAAATTGCTGAGAAACACTCTTTTGACTGACCCTTGTGAAATTGGTTAAGAGTTCTACCAACGCTCTATCTTCATAATCCATCGTTTCGTTGGCATTTCGAGCTACATACTCTGGGAATAAGCTCAAGGTTACTATTCCGAGTTTTGTACCCTCCATCTCAACTCGTAAAGTATTATCGACTGGTAACAAGTGGTGAAATGCTTTATTGCGTGCGGCATTGACTATTTTCTGGTAAGCATCCAATGAAGGTTTGGTATTTTTTGCCCATGGCAAATTTTGAAAACTTCCTGCTAGGTGGAACCATTCATTAACTGTGCACCACCGAACGATGGGCTTTAAATCGCAAATACTCGCAAGCAGCCGGATTACCAAAATAGCGTCTGTTGCAAAATTATATGCAATGCGCAAAACATCATTGAATTCACTTGGATCTAAGTCCATCCGACCTTTGCATTTATTCCATGCTTTTTTATAGTGAGTTGCGTTTTGATTTAATGCATCAACAAAAGAGTCGAGAAGCGGTTGAGTTGGAATTGAGTCCCCAGGCAATCGAAGAATTGCATAATGACGTTTTCGAATTTCGTCTATCGCCGCCGCGAAAGGTTGCACCAAATCCTCGGGCAAGTTAATCCCGTGATTTTTTTCGAGTTCGGCCCATATGACTTCTTCGTCAGCAACGGAATTGACTAGGATCGTTTTGCCGTTGATTGCGAGAGTTTTCGAGCTCTTAGGATTTAGCTCAATCTCAGAAAATGAGGAGTGGTCTATAGCCGCTTTTGTAACAACGTCGTTATTACATCCCCTATCAGAACCATCACAATAGTACCGAGTCGTGACAGTTGTTCATGAATCGCTGTTTGAACCTCATCTACTTTGAGCTTTTTGATTCCTTTTAGCTCGACATATTTAAAATTCGTATGAAATTGATGCCATGGACAATAACCGCATTTGAAATACCTAAACTTGATGCAGTTCTCACAGGAATGCCAAGATAGAATTCGCTCTTGGTAGTTTTTAGCTTTTGGCGGAAGATTACCGAATTATTTAGTAAAACTAATCCCTCCCCTATCTTTTCTCCCTTAAGCCATTTAGTAAATTCAGGTCGTTCGACAACCGCAGAAACGGCATTACGAATTTGGTCGGCGATTTCAGTTTTCCTTCGGATATTGCACGACAAGAAACTTGATGGATTACATGAACTACGCCCAAGGAAGTTAAAGAAAAGCCTATATATCATACGCGAACCTTCTAACAATCCTTGATATACTTTTACCGCAAAACATTAAACCGGGCCCCATACCTATTCTTCGCGAAAGAAAGGAAGATTAGTAAATGCCTAAAGCAGGGTCTACAACTACACACCCTAAGTTCCCTTACACCACCCAACCAAAAGCGCTTCGTCGATTACTCGCTGAAATTCCTAAACGCCCAAAGCCGACAAAAATAACACTAGATACTCTCAAAGCTTGGGACGTATCGAAAGCAAATGATACTTCTCCAATTAATGTGCTTAAGAAACTAGGTATTCTCGGTCAAACAGGTGAACCTACACCTTTATATGTTGACTTCATGAAGACAGGAGGGGCCGGAGTACTAGGAGAACGTATAAAAGAAACATATCTAGTTTTGTTCCAAGACGTTCATGCACCGCAAAGTGAGGGCGACGAGGCGCTAAAAAAGCTTTTTAATATTCATTCTGGCGGCGGCACTTCTACGTCTATTCCAGGCAAAGATGGTGGCACTCCTGAAATTCAAGCGTCAGGAGCATTACCACCAATTCGAGTAGACCTTCACATACATCTACCTGAAAATAAAACCTCGAGAGATTACGAAGCAATCATTCAAGATATTGCTAAGTACATTTATGGCCGAACAATCGACAAAGGTTAAATCTATAAGTGCCGCGATCGGCGGACTTGCTGCTTTGAGTTCTAGTTGGGACAAACAATCATCAGTCCCAATAACACGAGTTGCTTCCACAATCCTAGCTTTAAAGGAGTTTGATGCGTGTGTGCGCTATCTGAATACTCGGCGTAGTGTGGGAGCTGTAATCAATATCGAATCCGAAGCCGATGTCCAAGACGTCTTGTACCTACTACTACGTCCATGGATTGTAGATCTGACATATGAATCCCCGGCGGACAAATCCGGGAATCGGTACGTAATTAAAGATTTTTCTTCTGTGAGCTCTCGATTTATTTTGGACGCAAAGTACATCCGAGACAAAGAACACGGGAAACAAATCTCAAAAGAACTTCATGATGACATTGAAATGTACAGAAACCATTCGCATTGTGATGATCTTTTATTTTTTGTATACGATCCCGATGCACTTATTCCAGATCAGCGAGCCTTACGAGAACAGATAGAAATTGATAGGTCATATGGTGGATTAAATGGGAAACGCCTTCAATGCCACTTAATAGTCAAACCTTGATCTAAGGCGGGCAGGTGCCTACTCAAGTTGGAATTTTGGCATTGCATGGGAATGTTCACGAATCACTGACTAGCAACTAATGCAATCTGCTTTTTAACGATCTGCGCCAGCGGAGAAAACACCGGGCTTGGTTGCGCCTGCATAAGCAAAGAATGACTGCGCAATGGAAGATGTTTCCTGAAGAAAATCTTTCAGAGCATCGGGCTTGACTTGGCGGGCGTAGCGATAAATCACCAGCTTCTGGCCCGCTCCTTCGATATGCCAGGTTTTGTTTCGATCCAACTGTTTCACAAAAGAAATCAGAGGGTCGCTGAATAGCACCTTGATTCTTTCTTTGTCAATTCCGCGGACAGAGTGATGGTGCAGGAATTCTTTGTCGGAAGTCACTTCCACATTCTGATGGTCCAGGGCATTAAGAAGTTTTGCCGCCAGCCCTCCCGGGCCCAGGGCAAAACATGGGAAATCCACATTCTGTGTATAGACTGCCACCGTTTGTATCGTGATGGTTGTGTTCTTTGCGCTTCCAGAGGTATGTGAATAGTCGAATACCTCGACATTCATGCCGGCATAGCTGCCGGTCATTACGTTCTTAAAGCCACTGGCGCCAGAGAGGAAAAATGGCGTTGCGAAATTCGACGCTGAGAGGGTATTGCTCCAGTGGGTAAAAGTAAAACCCAGTGTCTGTGCTTCGGCTTCCATCTGCCGGCTTCTGTTTTTATTGCGGAAGATGCCCATCACAATACTGAGCACAAAGCTGCCAAACATAAAGGCTGCCATGAGCCCGAAAACTGGAATATGCCCAAACATAGCCTGATGCTAGCGAGAGGAAACTGGCGCGGCAAGATTACCTCGGTTCTTGCAGTCTGGCAGATTCCTCACCGATGAAGCGGTTTGGAATGACAATGGGCTGATGCGTGATCGAAAATACCGAGTTATCCAATCAACTGCATCTACGTCTTATGCCATGGAAATAGCACCGCCGCCAACAGCAAAGCATATGTACCCAGCTCAACCAGCAATCCGTACATAACGAGGTATTTTGTCCGCTTGAAGCGCGCCAATAGCCGGCTACAGATAAGTCCCACAAGAAATATTGGGGAGGCAGAAATCCGGCCCATGCAAAACCATCCCAGCCATGAGAGGAAACCCGAACTGCTTTGGCCGATTGCCGGGATGGACATCGCTCCTATGCAAATCGGCGCAGTAACGGCAATGCCAAGAAGAATCTGCGCGTATTTTGTAGAAGCCGCTTCAGACTTTCGGATAAAGAAAGCCAGCAGAAGAGTTGGGATCAGAAATAGTCCGGCAATAAACAACCCGAGCAGCAAATCACCAAAAGCCCACATGCCACCCGATGCGTCCACATCGGTGGCATACTTTACATATTGCAAATGGCGTGCAAATATAAGTGCCGCTGCAGCCAGGAAAACTCCCACGTATCCGGCTACGACAACACTCAGTTGTACGCGACTCAGTTGTACGCGACTCATTTGTGCAGTCTCTATTTGTGCAAGTCCAGTTTGTGCAAGCTCGGATTGAGTGGGTGAAGAGATTTCGTTCATGCGAGGCATTCTAGCCCCAAGTCATTCTTGCACCCAGCATCAAGTAAGGTGCTCAGCCGGAGAATGGTCTCCCACTCGAACTCAAGCTTTTTGACATTGTTGTCATTTCGGTCTTTGTCCGTTTACAGTTGTGCTGCCAAAAAATGAGGCCAGGAGGCTAGTGTGTCGCGATTCTTCTGTGTTGTGTTTTTCTTGATGTCCGTTTTCATGCAAAGCGTCATGTTTGGTCAGATAAGCAGTAAGCCGGTTCGCACGGACAAGGGCTTGGTCTCCGGGATTACCGATAATAATGGGATCACAGCTTATTTGGGCATTCCATTTGCTGCCCCGCCAGTAGGAGACTTCCGCTGGAAACCGCCGCAACCAGCAGCGAAATGGAACGGTGTGAAAAAAGCTGACCAGTTGGGCGCCAGTTGTGTTCAGGCGCAGCCGGGCTCGCGTCTTCCCTGGAGCGAAGAGTTCATGACTCAGGGCCCGTTGAGCGAGGACTGCCTCTTTATTAACGTCTGGACGCCAGCCAAATCAACCAAGGACAAACTGCCCGTGATGGTTTGGATCTACGGCGGCGGTTTTACCGAAGGCTCAGGTGCGGTGGCAGTTTACAACGGAACGCAGCTGGCGAAGAAGGGCGTGATCGTGGTGAACATGAATTACCGCGTCGGCCCGATTGGATTCCTCGTTCATCCGGACCTCACAAAAGAGTCTCCACACCATTCCTCTGGAAATTACGGGTTGTTGGACCAGATCGCGGCGCTTCGGTGGGTAAAGAAGAATATTGCCGCGTTCGGTGGGGATCCCGATAAAGTAACCATCTTCGGGCAATCCGCTGGCGCGATCTCTGTTGATAATTTAATGCGTTCTTCGTTAGCGCAAGGACTTTTCGTGCGAGCTATCGCACAAAGCGGCCCAGGCATCTTGCCGCGAAACTTTCTCCCTGGTGGAGTGAGTTTTGCTGACCGCGAGCAAGATGGACTCAAATATGCCGAGGCTAGAGGCGCTCATTCTCTGGTTGAGTTGCGCGCGATTCCAGCGGCGGATTTCTTCAAGCCGCTCCCCGGACAACCAACCGCTCAGCTGAGAGGCAGTACGGTCAATGATGGCTGGGTCCTCAACGAGGATGCTCCCCAACATCAGGTGCCGCTCATTGTGGGCATGGTCACCGGTGATGCCTCCTTGGGTGGCGGATTTGAACCGCAAGCGTCGCCGACCGTAGCAGGGTATGAAAGCGACGTGCAGAAGACATTCGGCGATATGGCTCCGGCCTTCCTGAAGTTATATCCGGTCAATGCAGATGCTGAAGTGCCTGCTGAAAAAAAGGCGATCCAACTTGATCGCGCGCGCGTTTCGATTGATACTTGGGCATCAGACCAGGTCAAGAGAAGCGGAACCGTTTACACCTATTACTTCGATCGTCCAATCCCCTGGCCAGCCCACCCGGAGTTCGGCGCCTTTCATAGTTCGGAACTGCCGTATATTTTTGAAAACCTCAAGATCTTTGATCGCCCATGGGAGGCAGTGGATTTCAAGCTGTCGGACACGATGTCATCGTATTGGTCGAACTATGCCAAAACCGGCAACCCAAATGGTTTGGGTCTGCCGCAATGGCCCGCGTACAAGCCGGACAGTCACACAACAATGGAATTAGGAGAGCAGACAGGAGCAATGCCGGTAGCTGAGCCTGCAAAACTAGATTTATTTCTGGAGTACTTGAGAAAAAACACTCGTTAAACGACCGGCCATACTGACTCGCACCATTGTCTATTTACTGCATCTACTGGATCACTTTACTGCGAAGCAGATTGCAGCATTGAAACCGGAGAGCTTTGCCGTTCGTACTGCGATGGCTGCATGCGATATCCATTGCGCGTACGAATGTGATATTTCTTTAGCTTGTCGCCGTTCAGTTTCACAGTGATGGTGCGCCATCCTCGGTTCGGGTTGGCTTTCGGGTAATAGCTAACTGAATACAGATGAGCTAAGTCGTCGCGAATGGAAGCAAACGCCTGCCGCTCGTCTTTCCAGTTTTTCGCAAAATAAGCTTTGCCACCAGTGGCCTTTGTCATTCGTTCAAACACGGCAGACGAAACTGGTTCAATTTGCGCATCGCGCGTACTGATCATGTAAATGACAATTCCCGTGGATTGCGCAAGTTCAGCAACGTCTTCAGGCGGAACAAGACTAGCGCTGTCAGGACCGTTGGAGAAGACCACAACCACTTTTCTGCCCGTGTATTGAGAAGCATCTTTCACGGTAAGTAAGAGGCTGTTATAAAGGGCAGCTTCATCTCCTGCAACGGTGGAACGAACGCTGCGCAAAACTGCGGAACGATCAGAAGTAAGTTGCGACGCACGCGAAAGATCACGGCTGTATGAATAAAAAGCAATTTTATCGGCCATGTCTAATGAGCGAACAAATTCCGCGATCGCGTCCTGCGCATAGACAAATCCGCGATACATGTAATTGCTCGTATCGAAGAGAATAAAAACATTCGACCCGGCTACGGCTGGAATCTGCTTGAGCGATGATTCATTTGAAGTCTTCTGATCGGAAGAATCGGAAGCTGATGATTTTGGGTCTGGCGCATCTACCAAACTTCTCGTAAGTTCATTGCCTTCGCCAAAGGTTGCGATTTTTTCCGGAATTTTATCTTCAAAAATAGTGAAGTCCTGCGGGCGAAGGCCCGTCACATAATTGCCTTTGTCATCCGTGACCGCTACATTTACCTGCACAAGATCAACGGTGACGCGGACACGAGGCTCTTCCTGGGCAGTTGCATTGATCGCCAAACAAGAAAAAAAACTTAAAAGAAAACACCAAAGCAAAAAAAATCTATTTGCCATAACCTTATCCTGTAAGACAAGCCCAATCTCCAGGCTGCGGAGAAGCCGCTGCGCTAACCTCAGCCGCCTAAAAGGTTCTCTTAATAAAATACACCCAAATATCTGCTACTGAATCCTGCTCTCGGCCACTGGAAGTGCGGCAGCCTTGTTCTGCCGGAACTCGTCTCCGGTTTCATGCATGGCACGTAACACAGCACGCCAATCCTCAAAATCAGTCGCGAAAATTTTTGAGATCATGCGCCGGGTAAGTTGCGGCACAAGGTTATTAAGTTGCGGCGGAGAATAGCCTTTTTCATCCGCAAGCCGCGCCCAATATAAATTGTTAGCGTCCCACGATTCGGACATCAACCGGCTGGAATAGCCTTCGAAAGTCGGGAACAGTTGTACATTCAGCAGTTCGCGGCCATACGTTTCAGCCAATACTGGGTGCGGAATGCCAAAGTCTTTGGAAAGCCGTTTCCATCCTACCTCTGTTGGAAATTGACGGCATAAGGCATCCAGTTCCAGGCCAGCAGATCCTATAGGTTTTTCATCTGGGAACCTCTGCCGGAACTGGGCAGTCAGGTAAAAAGTGTCTGCCGGGGTCACTGCGGAATACAGATCCTCCGTGTGTCTATCGTGCAACATTTGCTGCACTTGTTCCAGACGCTGAGGCGGCATCCGGTCGGTAAGAATGTCCATAACTTTAGCGTACAAGGCGGCATCTTCTGCGGATGCCTTTAATAGCTCCTCACCTGCTTCCTGATAAAGCGCGACAGCATGCAATTCGTTTTTACTAACATTCCACCAGCGCGGCAGCGTCGCACTCACAAGAAGACCCGGAACCAGCTCTCTCCAGATCAAAGCCTGCACATTTTCTGGAACGATAAAATTCTGTTCAACCTGTGCCAAAACGTAAGGAAGATCGGCCAAGGAACCCACAAGATGACCACCGCCACCCGCTGGCGAACCTTCACCAAACAGGTGTGGCGCGCTCCATAAGTGCTCTACGCCAATTATTGTTTCCCCCGCGAAATCATGTGAACGTACGAACAGAGGATTGTTATGCATTACTTGCGCGCCCGGCGGCTCATAGTAGGCATAGTTCAGACCTACGAGAATATCGCGGAGAAAAGGAGTAAGTTGCCCTTTCGCGTCTTCCAATTGAGATTTGGACGGCAATGATTTGAGCACTTTGCTCAGATCTGTCTTCATCTGCAATTCGGTATGACGATTGTTATAAATTCCCGCCGCCCATTCATTTCTTTCACTGCTGGTAAAAATTGGACGCGGCATTTCAAATTCGCGAAGCTGCCCAGCGAGTGGAAGCAGATTGTCCGAGACCTTTTCTCCACGCGCAAGATCATTCAAGCCAGTTCCCAAGGCGCGCAACGTATCGAGTGAAACCATGCGCTGGCTGTCCATCACTGAGCGGATACCGCGGGCCATTTCAACATGGATTTTTTGGGCTTCTTCGTTTTCCTGCACTGGCCCGGCAAGAAGATCAATCAGTTCGTCTTGCGAAAAGCTGTGTTTGCCTATCGCAGCCATTACTTCTTTCAACGAATTCACGCCATTATCAAACAACTGTCCGGCTGAAGAAATTTTGCTGTAAGGCTGAATCACTTTTTGCCAGGAGTTATTGAGTTCAGCATTTGCGATCTGCCCCTGACGCGCAAATATCTGCCATAGTCCGATATTGGATTGGAAAATTCCCATAGCATTTCCACGCAATGTTTCATTGGAAATACCGTTTATGCTGCCAGCAGCATTCAGAAAACTGACGATGGAAGCATCGTTTAAGTCAGGGAACTCTGCGAATACCCAATACCAGTCGCCAAACTGATCAAAATTTGTGGCTAATTGCATGACTGTGTCTGGGGAGAGCTTTTTATCAGCCGCACGTTTGCTATCGAGTTCGCTCAAAGCAAGATATGCCTGAAGGGGCCCCGTCTCTGTAGGAATTTTGGAAAATGCAAACATCGTTTCCAGAAGCTGCTCAGGGGTCTTAATATTGTGCCGTTTGTTCCAGCCACGAACAGACTTGTATGCACTCTTTTCATGTACAAATTTGTTCCATGTTGCCAGATCTCCCGGAACGTAAGGTTCGTCAGAAGAATCCCAGTGCACACGCGTCAGCAAAATAAGGAGCGCCGGAGCGGGCCTGAATGCGTGGGCTGAAGCATCAGTAGTGATAGCGACAGAACGAAATGCCTGATAGCAACGCTGCAACCGTGGCGATTTGGTAAAGTGACTCCGTTGATCAAGATTGATACGAGAGAGAGAGTCATAATATGCGGCAAGCCATCCACGATCTTTGGCCAGCAATTTCGGAATAAAATCTTCCGGCGATTGTGGATTGGCTTTAACCAAATCACTCCATGCAGCCTCAGCGCCCGCTCCACCAGGAACTTGCACATGTCCCGAACGAATCACGATATGGTTTCCGTAGAAATCAAGGACATCCCCATAAAGGACTAATTTTTTAAACCCTATGGAACTTTGTAGCGTATCTGCAGTTTCCTGATCATTTCTCGATAGCGCCCAATAAAGACGGGCTATCTCACGGTCCCGCAAAAGTAAGGTCAAAACATCAGGAGTGTCTTTGCTTTTATTTTTATCTATCGCCAGCCAGTCCTTCTCATTGAATAAAACCGGAACGCTAGAACTGGAATATGCATAGTGAAAGGGTTGCGCCTTTCGCAAAGCGTCCTCAAGCTCTGTAAGCGGAAACCCAGAATCAATGGTAAGGAAAGCCCTATCGGCATCCGCCGTAATTAACGCAGCGTTGCTGTCGCCGCAATTTTGACGGAGCCGGTATCCAAGGATGCGCAGCAAGGGAGCCGCCTGTTCACAATTAGAAATATGAATGACACCTGCTGCATCTGCAAAACCTGACAGCTCTCTTGCCTGATGTATGTAGTTATTGAGCAAGGAGAGGAATTCGGTTTGTCTGCCACCCTGATAACCCAGCTCATAAACGTTGCGCGCGAGATAAGGCAATACTTGTTCTCGCGAGACCTTCTGGCTAATACCTGCCATGCGCAAAAAAGAGCGTAAAGGCCCGGGGATTGTAACGCTATTTACAGGAATGTCTGCCGGCTTAGCGGAATCGCTCGGCTTTGCGTTTGTTTCTTCCGTGGACGCGGCAGCGGCCGGGCTGGCAATTGCCGGATACGAATTTAAGATTAAAAATATTGCGTAAAGGAAGATGGCCAGGGAACGAAGAAATTTCATGGCTGGTGCCCTCTTAGAACCTGAGAAACATCCAGCCATGGCTTAACTACTTTTCAAACCCAGGGATTAATACCAGACTAAGTCTGAAGCCGAATTACCTCAGAATTGCCGCCGGCACGGGTTAAGCCACTTCATGCGTCTCAAAGGTTCCGCACTTTCGTGTCGCCCAACATAAATCATCTGGAGGCGCATTCCAAGCCCCTTTCGATCTTAAATGTCAAAAAAAGGTCAAAAAAGGTCGTACTTTTTCGGTATTGTTCCAGTAACTGTACAATTTGTTCTATTCCGTGAGCTTCGATGACTTGGATCATCGGTTGGCTTCGAGGCCTGCTGATGAGTTCTTGGTTGATCACCGCGTAAGCTCACACTATACTGCCCAGCGAGAACTATAATTTGTTCTTTTTTCGCTCGAATTCGGCACGTCGGATTTCGCGCCGGCGACCGGCATCGTCATAGCGGCGGCGCTGCTCTTCCGTTTCCGGAATTACTGCAGGAACAGGCAGGCGTCTTCCACTAGCATCAACTGCAACAAAAGTAAGGTAAGCGGAGCTGACATGCTTGCTTTCGTCTGCGATGTAATTTTCCGTCCAGACGGAAACGCCAACTTCCATTGAGGTATGGAACACGCGGTTTACGGAAGCGCGCAAAATAACAAGATCGCCAATATGGACCGGCACCAGAAAGTCCATGTGATCAACCGATGCGGTTACAACATAGTTGCGCGAATGGCGATGGGCTGCCATCGCACCCGCCATATCAATCCAGTGCATTAGCCGGCCGCCTAATAACGTGTTCAGCGGATTGACGTCATTCGGTAGAACAATTTCGCTCATTTCTGACTGCGAATCGCGTACAGGACGCGGCATTAATAAATCATCTGTCATGCTTGATTGCTCTCAGGCATACCTGTTTTAGCAGGCGGAATTCTACGCAAGAGATACGATTGCAAATAACATTCAGCCATTTTTTGAATAGCAGGGTCGGAATTTGCGGAAATCCATTTTTCCAGCGAAAGATCATACTCCAGTTTTCCGTGCCCAGCCGGTCTGTGATCGCGTTCGAGAGTGAACCATAACGCGATTTGCGAGCTACGATCGTGCGCAACCGAAAATCGCACCGAATCACTTTGGCGTTCTTGTGGCAGGCGTGCACAGCTGATTGCATATCCCAGATTGCAGAATTCCCGCACTTCTTCATCTGACGGCACGCTATTCTCATGTCCGGGCGCGCAGCACCGTCCAGCCCAACCTGCGCCTAGCGGCAAACGCGATGGATGGATCCAATTACCGCCTTCAATTTTTTCTGTAGGCATAAAAAATGGACAAGCCACATTAATCCTCTTAACAAAAGAATGTTCGCATTCTACTGATCTGACACTCGCACTGCCAGTGCCGGATGAAATTCCAATTGATGTAATAATCTGAACCAGGACAGACAACTATGGATCGTATCGCAATGCTCAACGAAATTCTTTCGCAAAATCCCAATGATGCCTTCGCCCGTTATGGACTGGCCATGGAGTATTCAAATAAAGGTGACATTGAACTTGCTTTGCAGGAATTTGGAAATTTATTGAAGGCCAATCCTGAGTACACGGCAGGCTACTTTATGGCTGCGCAAACACTGGCGAAAGCAGGAAGAACCGACGAAGCAAAGAAAATGCTTGCCGAAGGCATTGCCTCTGCGCAAAGAACTGGCAACCACCACGCTCAATCAGAAATGGAAGGAATGCTTGCAGAGCTTGGCTGAACCTAGTTCGGCCTCGCCATTTTTACCATGGCCATTTCGACGAGTCCGGGAAAAAGCTGATAAAGCTTGATTACTGGATGCATAAACCAGGGAACGATCACTTCCCTTTTCTGTTTTTGATAACCTCGTAAAACAGCCTTTGCCACGTGCTCGGCTGTAATCCCATGAGTTGAAGCCGGCCGGACTGTCTTCGTTTCCCTACCCCTAACGACATTTGCGCTAAAGCTTGTGCGCACATAACCAGGGCAAACCGTCATCACATGAATGCCATCCCGCTTCAGTTCCACTCGGGCCGATTTGCCGATAGCATTCATAGCAAACTTAGTGGCGCTATACATGGCATGAAATGGAAGCGGAATATGCCCGGCAACGCTGGAAATATTAATAATTGTTCCATTGCCTTGTTGTTTCATGATGGGCAACACTGCCTGCATTCCCATGACAGTGCCAAAAAAATTTGTCTCGAAAAGCTCCCGTACCGTGGCAAGATCGGCCGCGGCAACGGAATCCATCAATCCAAAGCCGGCATTGTTGATCCAAATATCAATTCGATTGAAGTGATGCATGGTGAGGCCGATAACGCGGTCAATTTCCTCGCGATGACGAACATCGCAGGCAAGCGCCATGGTGTTATCCATGTAACCGACTCGGAAGCGCGCGGCTTCAGCACGCCCGGCATCACGCGAAAGCAGTACAACTGAAGCGCCATGCTGGGCGAACAACTTAGCAATGGCCTCTCCAATCCCCATAGAGGCACCCGTAATCACTGCAACTTTTCCGGCAAGACCTGTTTCAGTGGAAGCCATGTAGCGCCTTTAATCTCCCAATAATTTCATCAAGCTTACTAAAACTTTGTTTCCGCGGCAGCTTCAGCATATTGAAATCTGCGTGTTCTGTCCTTACGTGTACAAATCTCCAGCGAATACGGGCGTATAATCAACGCAGTATTTGTCTCTCGGGGGTTTTGTCAATGAGTTTCCCGCGTACACTCGGCGAATTGCGCCGCAGTCCCTTTACCCAAGAACGTCTGAGCAACCGGCGCGTTAAAGATGAATTGCGTGAGAATCTTATAGCCAAATTGCAAGCGGGAGGCCCAATCTTCCCAGGCATCGTTGGGTACGACGATACTGTTGTCCCGCAAATCGTGAATGCGCTTTTATCGCGTCATAACTTCATTCTTCTCGGGTTGCGTGGCCAGGCGAAAAGCCGCATTCTTCGCGCGCTCACAACGCTTCTTGATCCGCAACTTCCTTATGTTGCAGGATGTGAAATCCATGACGATCCCTACGCTCCATTATGCCGGCGCTGTTTTGATCTGATTGCTGAGCGTGGGGATGAAACTCCGATTGCTTACCTCACCGCTGATGAACGCTACGTAGAAAAACTGGCTACGCCCGATGTAACCATCGCTGATTTGATCGGCGATATTGATCCCATCAAAGCCGCCCGTGGAGGGCATGAGCTTGGCAGCGAACTCACCGTTCATTACGGTCTGTTGCCTCGTGCTAATCGCGGCATTTTTGCCATTAACGAATTGCCCGACCTTGCAGGAAAAATTCAGGTGGGACTGTTCAACATCATGCAGGAAGGCGATGTGCAGATTAAAGGCTACCCCATCCGCCTGCCGCTTGATGTCGCGCTCGTATTTAGCGCGAACCCCGAAGACTATACAGCGCGCGGAAAGATCATCACGCCGCTCAAAGACCGCATTGGTTCAGAAATTCGCACTCATTATCCGGCTTCGGTAGAAGAAGGCATCACGATTACCGCACAGGAAGCCTGGACTCAGCGAAATGGTTACAAGTTAAATATTCCCAAATACATTCAGGAAATTATTGAGCGGATTGCGTTCTCCGCGCGCGACGACAAAAAAATTGATAAGCGCTCTGGCGTGAGCCAGCGTTTGCCGATTTCCTGCATGGAAAATGTAATTTCAAATGCCGAGCGCCGCACGATTCGCCATAATGAAAAATTAGTAGTGCCCCGAGTGGGCGATGTTTATTCAGCAATGCCCGCGATCACCGGAAAGCTTGAGCTTGAATACGAAGGCGAGATGAAGGGTGCAGACCATGTTGCCCGCGAGCTGATCCGTTCGGCAATCGCCAAAACTTTCGACACATATTTCAAGGGCACGGACATGCAGCAGATCGTGCAGTGGTTTGACTTAGGCGGAGAAATCCAGCTTGCAGATGCGGCTGCAGCGAGCGATGCAATCCAATCGCTTCGAGGAATTCAGGGGCTGATGGAAAAAATAGTGAAAGTTGGCGTGGGCCCGAAAGATGCGACAGAGTCACAAGTTTCCGCCGCCGAATTTGTTTTGGAGGGTCTGCACGCGCATAAACGCATCGGGCGAAACGAAGAACGTGTATTCACCGCTGGAGAGAAACAGCCCAAAATCGCCGAGAAGCCTTTCGAGCGTGAGGAGCCAGGATACCGACCGAGGCGGTCTTTTAACTAGAAAGCAGTTGGTCGTGGGCTGTTGGTCGTTAACAATGCTTTAAGTTAACGGTCTGAACGACCAAGAACCAACAACCAAAGATCATTAACCAACGGCTATTTTTATGAAACGCATCCGTTATTCCAAATACGTTCCCGACCCTGCAGGCGAAATGAGTTTGGAAGATTTGCTCAGCGCTCTCTCCGACTACCTTCTGCAAAGCGGCTTTCAAGATTACATGATGTATTACGAGCCTGAAGGTGAGCACACGCTTGACGATCTTCGCCGCGCAATCGAGCAAGCCTTGATGGAAAGTGATTTGCTTGACGAGCAGATGCGTGAGCGTCTTCAACAAATGCAAATGGAAGGCAAGCTCGACGAGTTGATCGAACAATTGATCGAACGCATGGAGCAGGAAGATTACATCAGCATCGATCAACCGCATGACCCTTCACGGCAATCGAGCGTCGGAGGCCAGACCGGAGAAGCACAGCAGGCAAAATTCGAAATTACCGATAAGAGCCTGGATTTTCTTGGATTCAAAACTCTGCGCGACCTTATGGGTTCGCTGGGCAAATCCAGTTTTGGCCGCCACGATACGCGAGACATGGCTACGGGAGTAGAGGCCAGTGGCGCATCGAAAACATATGAATTCGGTGACACGCTGAACCTTGATATTACTGCCACGCTCTCGAATGCGATTCAACGCGAAGGGCTGAACCTGCCTCTGAATATTGAATATTCAGATTTGCAGGTGCATCAGTGTGAATATCAATCATCGTGCGCAACGGTGCTGATGCTCGACTGCTCACATTCGATGATTCTGTACGGCGAGGATCGTTTCACTCCGGCAAAGAAAGTTGCTATGGCTTTATCGCAACTGATTTGCACGCAATACCCAGGAGATTCTCTCTCTCTGATTTTGTTTCATGACTCTGCTGAAGAAGTCCCGCTGTCACAATTGGCACGAGTCAAGGTTGGTCCCTATTACACCAATACGCGAGAAGGATTGCGCCTGGCCCAACGCATCCTGCAGCGTCAGCGAAAAGATATGAAGCAGATCGTTATGATTACCGATGGAAAACCTTCAGCGCTGACTTTAGAAGATGGCCGCATTTACAAAAATGCCTTTGGGCTCGATCCGCTGGTGGTGAGTCAGACTCTCGAAGAGGTCTCTAAGTGCAAGCGCGCCGGAGTCCTCATTAATACATTCATGCTCGCATCCGACCATGGCCTGGTGCAGTTCGTACAGAAAGTTACAGAGATGTGCCGAGGCAAGGCATACTTCACCACTCCTTACACGCTGGGCCAATATCTTTTAATGGATTACATGTCTCGCAAGACCAAGACGATTCACTGATTTGGTTTCTGCTGGTCTGCAATCTTCACAGCCGCTTCTGCCGCCTGAAATCCAATTTTACTGTGTGTTCCATCGCAAAAAGGCTTATTTATAGAACCTCCGCAACGGCAGAGTGAAAAAGCAGTTTTCCCCGTGAGGTCGTAAGGGTTGCCATCGGCATCCACTAATTCAATCGTGCCTTCTGGCGCCTCCACACGAAAAGGTCCGTTTTTTCTCACTATGATCTTTACAGTTGCCATGATGATGCCTCCAATGAATTGATATCGCTTAAGTCGCAGCTATGAAAATAACAGTTATTTGCAAAGCGGGCCAACTACTCAACAGCGGGAAAAACAGATTCCTCAGCTGAAGCCTTTCGGAATGACAAATGATTAAAGAATTTATGCTGCGGCGCGCTGTGCGGCCAACAAGTTGTAGTAAAGCTGTAGATATTCATCAATCATGCGTTTAGCGGTAAAGCGGTCACGGGCACGTTGGTAAGCTCGGAGGGCATAGTCGCGGGAGAGTTCCGGCTGCTGGCTCAATTTGCGAATGGCATCCGCAAGGCTATAGGCACTGTTCGCTTGGAAGTATAGCGCCGCGTCGTCCCAAATCTCCCGCAGTGATGGAATGTCATTCGCCACAATCGCGCAACGGGAGAAGGCTGCCTCAAGCGCGTTCATGCTGAAAGGTTCGTAACGCGCAGTCGCAGCATAAATCGCAGCTTTGCTATAAAGAATGCGAAGCTGTGATTCAGTTTGCGGCCCTTTCAGCGAAACAGAAATACTGTCGAGCGAAAGTTTGACGTCGGCACGAATTGGAATTTTCGGCGCCTGTCCCGCTGGTTCCGATCCCACAATGCACACAGGCAGCGGATGCGTATGCTGCGTGAGCAATGAAACCTGCTTTCCAGCATCCCAAAGACGGCCTACAGCCAACACCGAGTCTTCTTTACTCACATACGGGTTGAAGAAAATCGGATTGCGCCCGTTATAAATCACTGCATCACGCCGCGCGCACGCATAGGAAATACGCGTCTCGTTCAGCATCCATGCGCTGGGAGTTACAACGGCATTCGCGCCGATAATTCCCCGAGTAATTGCGTCACGGTACCAGGCAAGCCAGCGGGTCTCTTTCGGATTGCAGTTGTGGACTGCCTTCCACCAGCTAATCCAGTCTCCATGGGCCACGACCACCTTCGGTATCGAAACTGAAAGATCGCCATAACATGGGTGATTCAAGTGAAGCACATCGGGCTTGAGTTCGCGTACGAGCGAGGTGAGGTACGCAGAAGAATCTGCCAGGTCCTGTTCGCCCTCTTGCATCCAGTCGAGGCGAAAGGCCGTAGGTATGTACTCCAGCCCGTGTAGATTGTCCATCCACGAGGTCTGGTGCGGCATGGGAATCTCGCCGAAGCTGATCAATGTCACGTGAATGTTCCGGCTTACCAGGCCGGTGACCAGCTCGCGGGCATACGTCCACACACCACTTAAAGTGTCAGCTGTAACGAGAACATGCATAGGATCTGGGAGACCTATGGCGCAGTGCTGCTTATCGCCTTGTCACGATTGTAGCCAGAAAATGGCAATGATTGAAGAGTTGATTGTGGACGGATGTGCAAAATCTTGCAGTCTTGCATCGCATGGGCTTATTACATCGCAAAGACGCGTCGAGATAACACGCTAATCAAGCAAGATTTACGCCTTTATGTTGTGCTTAAGCAGACATACGCCGCCGACAGCTAGCTATTAAGCGGCGCGGACTTGTCTGCGAACAGGCTCAACGTCGGTATGGAACCTCTTGATTGCAGCTATCGTGAGCAGCACGAAGACCAATAAAACCACCAACTGTGCGATAAGAAATGGAGGTTCCTTCTGTGTGGGAGCCAGCGCTTTTAACGCTGGAACCTTCGCAAAAGACTGCACTACTAAAACAAAAACGTTGAAGTAGAGGGCCAGCGAAGAAGTGACCACATAAATCCAGCGCCACGATCCTGCAAGGTTAAACACGTAACGTGCCGGAATCGCCACTGCTAAAACCAGCAATGAGATGATGCCAACCTTGTGCGATGGAAGTAGGTGCTCGAAGGGAAAGCCAAATCCCGTTACGCTTGTTAATACGGTCGTAACAAGAAAGATTACGGTGATACCGTTTAGCCGCTTCCCGACTAGCAGCCCATATAGCGCTACCAGTCCCGAAGCGATCCCAATCAAGCTGATTAAAACATGTAATGCGGTGTAGGTTGAGAGAGACATGCCCAAGACCATGTTCGTCTCCTTTGCAGCAGAGTGTTACGGATGTGAATGCAGAGTCGTCATTGTATGACTTTCGAAGCGGTTATGCACTTGATTTAACAAAAATGTTTATAAGCTAATCTCCTGCCACGCCTTCCATTTCCTGCTCAAAGCTTTGTTCAATGTTTTGCGATCCCCTGCCCCGTAATTCGGCTTCAAGTGCAGCCAGTTGGGCTTCAATGTCCTGCACTGCTTTACGTTTGCGAATGACCTCTTCGCGATAACGACGCAGGAAGTAATCAATCGTCTCGACGCGAATCTTGATGGAACCCGACGGCTTATTTTCATCCAGATCTTTGAAGGAGAAATAGGGCGTGCCCGATTGTTCGATAATGCCCTCGATCACTCCATAAATAGGAGCATCGTGTCCACATTTGAAGCTGGAAATTTCCAGGGCCACCAAATTTGGGTGCCGCGCCGTGAATTTCGCTGCCCATACTTTGTGGTTGGTACTGCACGAGTAAGAATTCTTCCAGGCATCGGTGATATCAAGCGGACTGCTAATCACTCCGGCGCGCACTTCATCACCGAAGAGGCGTTCGAGCAGATCGTCATCAATCGGCAGCGTGTTCTGCGAAAAGATGGGATAGCCGAGCTTTTGGAATTCGTCGAGAATCTCATGGTTCAAACCAGGATCGTGGTGGTACGGACGGCCCAGCATGACTATGCCGATGCGGTCTTCACGCTCCAATTGATCGAGTACCTGGCGCGCGCGACGGCGGATGCTGGTTTCATAATCTTTTAAAGCTTTGAATCCAGATTCTACTGCGCGGTCATTTTCTTCTTCAGAAAGCCCGAGCACCGGCTGCCATGCTTGCAGCATCTGGTAGGCAAACAATTTTCGGTCAGCAAAATTCAGTACGGGATCAATGTACTTCACATTGTTTTCTGCGAATACATCATTCTCTTTTGTGAATGCGGCCTTAACAGTTTCGGGAGTTGCAGTAACCGTGGGGCAGGCATTTGCGCCGACAATCTTCACCAATGATGAATGCAGAACGTCGTACATGGGGAAAAAGATGACATTCAACGGTTTTTTGCGGTGCTTCTCTTGGATCAGGTTATAGACGTGTGAAATCCCAATCTTCGCCGGGAAGCATGGGTCAATGGCTCCTCGACTCGCGCCAGCGCGATAAAGTTCAGAACTTGTGTAATCCGAATAAATAATGTTCTCGGGCTGGACGCCAAGACTTTCAAAATATGCATTGAACAGCGGTGCGTATGTATAGATGTTTAATACGCGCGGAATACCAACTCGCAGTTTGTTCCGGTTTTGCATAAGGGCCATGCGTTCTTTAACGGATTTGGTCCATACGCGCGTGGGAATCGCGTCAGCAACATTTTTGGTATTTGTGGGGCGAAAAACTTCTTTCGACGCGTAATCCACGAAGTTGGGGTGCTTATCACGAAGCTGGTCAAGACCAGCCTTGATGTCTTTCATTTCGTTTACATCTTCGACTAATCCTTTTTCACAGGTGGCAATGATTAGCCTCTGTTCGCCCAGCATAAGCGGGACTTTGGTGACTTTTTTAATAGGAATTAGTTCCTGTGCAGGTGCAGTGCGAATATCAATGAAAGTGCGCAGGCAATTGTTCTTGCAGAAATTGCAGCGTGTGGATTCGTTGCGCGTGGTGCGGTATTCGATTCTGCGCACGGCATCAAGGCCGACAAATGTCGTTTGCTGGCCATTGCGCCACAATCGCAGCGACTCTTGCGCCGCACCGATAGCGCCTGATTCACCACAGTGCTCGTGAACAATAATCTCCGGTTGTTTGCCAGTTGCACGGAAGCTATTGCGGATAAAATCTACCTCTGCCTTTACAACTGCGAGGTTGTTTTGCGTTCCTCCCTGTAATACAAAACGCGAACCTAAAGCGGCAAGATTCGGGATACTGGCTACATACAGAAAAACATTTTTAGGCAGCACCGCAGCGAGACCAGCGAGAATTTCTTCTGCGCGCCAGCCCTGGCGCTGGAAATTTACAATGTCAGACTGCATAAATACAGCGCAGCCATAACCGAACACCGGCATAGCTTGTGCTGAAAACGCCAGATCAGCGTATTGACTCACGTTCAATCCGAAACCTTCTGCCGTGGATTGCAGGAAGTATCCGTTGCCTGCTGAGCACTGAGTGTTGAGTTTGAAATCTTTTACGCGGCCGTTGTGCAGAATAATGATTTTGATGTCCTGACCGCCGACATCTACGATCACATGCGGATCTTCGTAGAATTTCAATGCCGATTCTGTATGGGCCACAGTTTCGACAAGGGCGACGTCAGCTTTGAGAACATCTTTCAAAATGTCTTTCGCATATCCGGTAGTCGCCACGCCAAGGACTTCCATCTTTGCGTTTTGCGCTTCTACCTGGTTGCGCAAGTTCTCGAACATCTCGATCGTGTCTTGAATCGGGTTCCCATTCGAGAGCTGATATGACTTGCAGAGAATGTCTCCGTTTTCATTCAACAAAACAGCCTTGGTAGAAGTCGAGCCGCCATCAATACCTATGAAACCTCCGACTGTGCTGTTCTTCCGAAACACTGCAGGGATGAACTTTTTGCGTTTATAAGCCTCTTTGAATACATCCAGTTCTGCAGGTTCTTCCACCAACCCTTTGCCCCCAGATTTGGCTTTTTCTTCCTGCCGGCCGAACTCGATGTAATGCACAAGATTCTCATAGCCACGATAGCAACCGACGCAATCATCTTCACTGCGGCCAAATTCAATGGCGCCCATCGCCGCAAAGTACTGTGCGTTTTGCGGAACTTTAATGAGATCTTCCGGCTTTGCGCCATCCGGAACTGCAACTTTCCTCTCCTGCCACATGCGCGGAATATTTGCCTGCCATGCTTCACGCATTCCGCGAATAAAACTATTCGGGCCGCCCAAGAGCAGAACATGTGGTTTTAAAGTGTGGCCACGAGTAAGAACGCTAAGATTTTGCAGCACAATGGCTTCGAATAAAGAAGCCATCAATTCATCAGGAGGCGTTCCAACTTTTTGCAAACTGTTGATGTCGGTTTCAGCGAAGACGCCGCACTTTCCAGCTACCTTATGGAGCTTAATGCCGTGATATTTTTGCTCTCCAAGTTGCTGTGCAGGGATTTTTAGCTTTGCATTAATCTTGTCAATCACTGCGCCAGTACCGCCGGCGCACTTATCGTTCATTGACGGAATCTTTTTCTTGCGGCCTGTTTCTTCATCGTCTTTAAAGACGATGATCTTGGCATCTTGTCCGCCAAGCTCAATAACTGAATACACTTCGGGATGCATCTTCTCTACTGCCAGTGAAACTGCTGTAACCTCTTGCACGAATTTGGCGCCAATTTGGTCAGCGATGTTGCCGCCCCCGGAGCCAGTCATGAACATGCGCGTGTTATGACTGTTGACGCCAACCTCGGCTTCCATGCGCTTCAGAAACTCCAGCGTCTTCTCTGGCTGCTTGGTCTCATGGCGCTGATAGTCTTGCCAAAGAACCTGGTCGGACGCGGCATCTACCACAACCGCTTTTACAGTCGTCGAACCCACATCGAGCCCGACTATAAATTTGGTGTTATGGTCATGCGGCTTCTGCAAAGGTTTTGGCGGCACTTGCCGCTCTAAGGGAGCGATCTGAATAAGTTGCGGGCCCTTATGATCGTGCATTACGTCCTCTTCTCTTTCTTTTGGCCAAAAAGTTCAAATGAACCACTGGAGGACGCCAAGTTCTCTAAAGAAACCTGGACTGTCTCTCCCACTCGGCGATGAATAGTTCAATCACCAGACGAAATCGCTGGAATCGGAGCAGTCGGTACCCGTGAACGTTTCCAGAACCACGTGTCTTTATTCATCCGATCGTTTACATGAAGGATGAATTGAGCAGCCGTACCTGCAACTCCCCTTCGGTGCGGTACGTGATAGAACGGCCGTTTCAGTTCCGGATGCTCTTCAATGTATTCGCGGATTTCATTTAAGGTCTTGCCAGTGGAGTTGAGGCATTGCTCAAATTCGGCTTTAGCTTTGACCTTGGCCTCGCCGAGCGCCATCTGCACACGGCTGTGTGCGTTCACTTCTCCCTCACCAGAAGTCTCAATAGGAAGGAAGATCATGTCTTTGAATTTATTAACTACAGCAGATTGCACGCCATCCGATTGCGATGAAGGCATGCAGCCAAAGGGCTTCAGGGCGAGAACCATATGGCAGAGTTTGTGAACTGTGTAATAAACGTTCTTGCCAACTTCCAGATGTCCTTCTCCACCACGCGCAAACTGGTTGTAGAAAGGATGCGCCATTTCTGCTAATTCAGTCTGCGGCACAAGCTGGTGCGTAATTCCACCCAGCTGCTTGATTGTGCGATGGTAAAAGAAGTTCCACATTCGCTGCCCCGCTCCGATCCCCCAGAGCTTTTTCCGCAGGCCGATGTAGTTCGCAAAATTCTTCTTCACCTCGTACCATTCGGGATTTCGATGAGGACGATTTACCGGCCACTTTGCAATAGCGTGAGCTTTTGCCTGATACATCAAATAAGCAACCCAGGTGGCAATTGGTTCGACGATAACCTGCGCTCCCTCCCGCTCGAGAAACTCAAACATGTGGAAGTTGCCATCACCTTCCGTGATCTGCGCCCAGAATTCGCCTGTGATCTTCACTACAGGCTTTACGCGAGTGCGGTCCACTTCAATCGAATCCATTTTTTCTCGCGCTGCTTTAAGGGCGTTCAAATAATCTTTGCCCCACATGTGCTCATGCCATTTACCGAATACATTAAAAGTATTCCGCAGGATTTTATTGTTTTTGAACTTTGGCTTGGCCCATTCTGGCGCGATTTCTTCGATTTCATAAGACTTACGATTTTTAAGGTCATCGCATAATCCATCCACCATCTCCCGGAACACACGATCGGTTTCGCCTTTATTCACCTCATAAGGACGGATCTGATAAATAAGATCGTTAATCACATCGCCCAAGTGCATGGCATTGAGCATTCCAAAACCAAAATCCACCGTGAACTTAAGTCCTGGTTCGCCGGAGGCAGCTTTGATTCCATCACTGTCTTTAAACAGCAGGACGCGGAATCCATCGAAGCCCGCATTCTTTAGCGCAAAGCGATATTCAGCCTCATACATACCGAAGCGGCAGGGACCGCAAGAACCTGCGGTAAAGAAGACGTAATTGTCCAGAATCTGCTGGCGCGGGAGCCCTTCCTTTTCTAAAAACTGGAGATACTGCACCAGATTGCCGACTGTGAAATACGTAGGATTACATTGGCCATTGTTGCCAAATTCTTTTCCCGTCTGAAATGCAGCCACATTAGGCACTGGCAACTTTTCGCAACGATAGCCACAACCCTGGAAGACAGCGCGAATAAGGTCCTCGTGCTTCCACGTGAAGCCACCAAACAAAATGGTGACCTGGCTACGCTCGGCAGCGGTAAATGCACGTTCTATAGGACGATGAAAGTGAGTGGGCTGGTCGAGCCCGGCAATCTTGCGCAAGCGCGCTCGCTCTGCTGCTAAACGCTCTTTGATTTCAGAGTCGTTTTCTATCTGAACGAAATTCGTCGCCATTTTTTCCTCCGTAGTGGTGGTGGGGATTCAATGTGATTGAGGATTTGAGAGGCGATCGCTGCGAGACAAAAACAGGCATGCGGAGAGTAGGAAGTCTCCTGATGACATCAAGCCTGCAAACTAACAGCATCCGAACTCCCATATGATTGGCTAGGAGGTTCGTGTCTTACACCGGCGGAACTACTACGATGGAGTTCCGTGGGCGCCGGATTTGCATAGTCCCGTGTTTGGAATGAGGCCAAACACACTCGAACATAACTTGGAATTATGTTCTTAATTCATGTTTTTATTCTTTTTGCTGATTGCCGTCAAGGGGTTGTAGAAGTTCTTTTCATTGATTAGGTAGTAGTCCCATATGGCCCTACGGCTATGTCCCTATATAATATTGCAAACCATGCATAACTCCGCGCAGTTCAGCGAGACCTTTTAGACGTCCAATCAACGAATAACCGGGGTTCACCTTTTTGTTTTCATCATGGGCGAGGAGATGCCCATGATCAGGACGCATAGGAATTTCGTGGTCAATTCTACCCGAGTCACGGCGGCATTTTTCTTCCCTCAATAAAGCTTGAATCACACCGACCATGTCAGAGCTTCCTCCAAGATGTTCTGCTTCATGAAAAGAACCATTCGCTTCCCGAGTTACCTGCCGCAGGTGCGCAAAATGAATGCGGGACGCGAATTTTTTGGTCATCGCTAGGAGATCATTGTCGGCCCTTGCCCCATACGACCCTACACAAAAAGTAAGGCCATTATTTACGATGTCGCAGGAATCCAGTATTGCTTGCGCATCTGGTTGTGTGGATACAACTCGCGGCAATCCAAAAAGCGGCAACGGCGGGTCATCCGGATGAATTGCCAATAGCACATCGGTTTCCTGCGCAATGGGAACGACTTCTTTGAGAAACGCAAAAAGGTTGGCCCGCAGATCGTCAGAAGTCATGCCATCATATTCTTGCAACAAGGCCCGAAACGTTTCGCGGTCATAACCACCTTCCGCTCCCGGCAAGCCGGCAATCAATGTTTTTTCTAAATCCTGCTGACGTTCTTGCGACATTGCCTTGAAACGCATTTGAGCAGCACTGATGCGTTCGGCCGAATATTCTTTTTCTGCATTTTTGCGTTGCAAAATAAAAAGATCATAGGCGGCAAAATCTACTACATCGAAACGCAGGGCATAGCCGGTTGTTGCCAGTTGGTATTTAAGATCGGTTCGAACCCAATCCAGCACCGGCATAAAGTTGTAGCAGATGACTTTGATTCCAGCTTTTGCGACCGTAACGAGTGAATCTTTCCATGCATCAATGTATTCCCGATATCGGCCAGTTCGTAATTTAATGGAGTTGTGAATCGGAATGCTCTCAACCACTGACCACGTAAATCCGGCCGCTTCAATTTCCGCTTTGCGTTTAAGTATTTCTTCGAGCGGCCAAGCCTCTCCGTGATAGAGATGATGGAGGGCGCTAACAATTCCTGTGGCCCCTGCCTGCTTTACATGATTTAAGGTAACGGGATCCTGCGGGCCAAACCAACGCCAGGTTTCTTTCATAGTTGTGGTGACTCGATATTACTAGCTTGTTACTCCATCAATCATCGCGCTAAACTGGTTCGCTCCCTAACAAGGCATCTTGTATTGCACCGAAGCAACAGGGCGTTCATAACCTAAAATTCAAGGCTATATTATAAAAACGCATTTTAAAAAGCTGCTCATCATCAGGCACTTGGATACAGCCAAAAAAATCCGGGAGACATACATGGTAGATAAGTTCATGATCAGATGTCTTTGTGTTTTTATTAGTCTCTGTTTGATCTCATCTGCGGCATCGGCACAGGGAGGATCAACAACTCCTTCGAGCGCTCAAGCGAACCATTCAGATGCTCTTCTATCCGGCTTTCAAGAGCCGCCCGACAGTGCGCGTCCACGCGTCTGGTGGCATTGGATGAACGGCAACGTTACCTGGGAAGGCGCTCAGGCGGACATGGACTGGATGAAGCGCATCGGCATTCGGGGGCTACAGGCGTTCGACGCCGGCACGGCTTCCATGCAAGTTGTGGAAACACGGCTTCCCTACATGACTCCCGGTTGGAAGGAAGTTTTCCGTAAGACGGCGGCCTATGCCGATAAACAGGGTTTGGAACTTGGAATTGCTGCTTCGCCGGGCTGGAGCGAAACCGGCGGCCCGTGGGTAACCGGGCCGGACGGAATGAAGAAGATGAGTTGGTCAGTCACGCGGGTTCACGGCGGCCAGCCTTTCACCGGCACATTACAGAAGCCGCCAACAACGACCGGAATTTTTCAGACCAGTACTGCCGGATGGTCTTTAGGCGGAAGAGCTCCCGGACAGAATCCGCCCGAATATTATGCCGACCAGAAAGTTTTAGCGTTTCCCATCGCGCCCGATGAAACGCTTCCAACCCCAACCATCACCGCGAGTGGTGGGAACGTCAATGCCGAAGCTCTTTCCGACGGCGATCTTGAAAAAACCGCTTTTGAATTGCCATCTGCAGCTGAGACCGGTGGGATCTCGTGGGTTCAGTTCGACTACGGCCATCCCGTAACAATCCGGGGAATGGTTTTTTCCACGACCGTTGCGGGCGGATTCTTCCGAGGCCTTGAACTTGTAAGCCATAGCGGCGTGCCCCCAACCCTGTTCCGGCTTGAATCGAGCGACGATGGTCAGAACTGGAAGGACACGGGCGCAAAGGTCCAAACTGGCGCTCCAGAGAGAACCATCTCGGTAGATAATGCGCGCGCGCGCTACTTTCGCCTCGTAAGCATAAGGCAAGCTCCTGGCGAACCCAGGAAGCTGGGCCGCTTCGAACGTCCCGAGCCTCCTCCGCCCGACACCATTCCTATTCGTGAACTTGTGCTTCGCGGCGAAGCGACCGTGAACTCCTTTGAAGAAAAAGCTGCGTTCTACCCGAATACCGACTACTTCGCGCTACCGAGCGGAACTGCGGGAACGGATGCCGTTGCGAAAAGTAAAGAAGTCGTTGACCTCACCAGCCGCATGAAGCCCGACGGCAGCCTTGATTGGACTCCGCCCGCGGGTGAGTGGCTAGTGTTGCGTATTGGTTATTCGCTGACTGGCGCCATGAACCGCCCTGCCTCGCCAGAAGCAACTGGACTCGAAGCCGACAAACTCGATCGCGATGCGATCAAGCGTTACATGGACACTTATCTGAGCATGTATCGCGATGCCACCGGCGGCCTCATGGGAGCGCATGGGCTTAGAGCCATGATGTTCGACAGTTGGGAAGCGAGCCATGCAAACTGGACGCCAAAAATTCTCGAAGACTTCAAGAGGCTTCGCGGATATGACGCAACACCATGGCTACCTGCGCTTGCTGGATATGTAGTGGACAGCCCCGAGAAAAGCGATCAGTTCCTGTGGGATTGGCGGCGGACTCTCCAGCTTCTGCTGAAGGAAAATCACTACGACTTTCTTCAGAGCATGCTTCATCAGATCGGCATCATCCGGTACGGCGAATCGCAGGAAGCAACTTTTGCCGCCATGGGCGATGGCATGGAGATGAAACAATCTGCCGACGTGCCAATGGGAGCTATGTGGCTGGTCACAACTCCGGGCGAAATCGAGCCGGTCTATTTCAATGACCTCCAGGAATCCGCGTCGGTCGCACATATCTACGGTCAGAATTTAACTGCGGCTGAATCGTTGACTGGCGGACCACCCTACGGCTCGGCCCCGTGGGACCTCAAGTCCACTGCGGATGCGATTATGCTTGCGGGCGTCAATCGTTTCGTGATTCATACCTCGACACATCAACCGCTGAGCAAAGGGCCGGGGCTGACATTAGGCGTAGGCCAGTATTTCACGCGGAACGAAACATGGGCGGAACAGGCCAAACCCTGGGTTGATTATTTATCCCGCGCATCGTTTCTGCTTCAGCAGGGCCATGCGGCGAGTGACCTCGCAGTCTTCTATGGAGAAGACGTCCCGATTGTTGTCAAATATAGAAGCGGCTATCCAGCCGTACCCGACGGCTACCGGTATGACTATGTGAATGCCGACGCGATCCTCAATAAATTGATGGTTCGTAACGGTGTGATCACGACAGCCACAGGAATGAACTACCGTGCTCTGTTTCTTGGCACAGGGGCGGAATATATTTCGCTGCCGGTGCTCCGGAAAATACGCGATATGGTTCGTCAGGGCGCAGTACTGATTGGGCCGAAGCCGCAGGGATCGCCCAGTCTTGCCGATAATCCAAGCGAAGTCACCTCCATTATTAATACGCTCTGGCCGGGTGGCGAGGTAGCAACAGTCGGCAAAGGGCGTGTTTTCGCGGCAACCGATGCTACGGAACCGCTGAAGACCATTAAACTTGCTCCTGACTTCACCTATAACAAACCGAATACGGATAGTTGGGTGATGTTTATTCACCGGCGGCTTTCGAACAGCGATCTTTATTTCCTTTCGAACCGCACTGACCGCGCAGAGACCATTGAGGCGAGCTTCCGCGTCAGCGGACGCAAAGCTGAATTTTGGGACCCGGCCACCGGGCTGACCAGTCCAGCCTCGTATCGCATCGAAGGCGATCGGACAAACGTTACGGTGCCGCTTGACCGAAGAGGTTCCGTTTTCGTAGTGTTCCGTGAGCCCGCAGGAAGCGAGCACAGCCGGACGCTTCCGCAAACTACTTTGCAAACTGTTGCGGATGTGAATGGCCCTTGGCAAGTGGCCTTCCAGGCAGATCGCGGAGCGCCGCCCACCGCGACCTTCGACCAGCTTGCTGATTTCCGCGACAATGCTGATCCCGGTATCAAGTATTTCTCCGGAGTCGCAACCTACACCAAAGAAGTGGAATTGCCGGCCCAATCAAAAGGCGGGCAGCTGTGGCTCGATCTGGGCCAGGTAGGCGATCTGGCAGAGGTATGGGTCAACGGAAAACTTGCGGGCACTACGTGGAAACCGCCCTACCGCGTTGATATCGGAAGCGCGGTGACAGCAGGCACAAACCGGATTGAAATCAAAGCGGTGAATTTGTGGGTGAACCGGTTGATCGGCGATGTGCAGCCGGGAGTCACGCACAAATATACCTTCACATTCGTGGATGGCAAGCCCATTCCCGGGGTCCGCTCGATACGTCCGGTGACCATGCCATATAAAGCAGACGCTCCGCTACGCGCTTCAGGACTGTTTGGTCCGGTGAAGATCGAGCGCGAAGTTTCTGCACAGTAATCGCTTCGCAAGATAGAACCCACTCAAGTCTTGGTTGGCTTGAGTGGGATTTAACACTCGCACAAGTCAGTTGCTACCTCATACTTGTGCTTGAATAAAATATTTTTCAAATCTAGGAGGAGTTTGCATGCCCGAAGCGGCAACTTCAGAATTTTGGCGCAATCTCAAACCAATTGCCAACAGCTTTAAGCCGGGCGTAGCGCCAGAGGTGTATATGAAAGACCCGGCGAACGACGATGAGCGCTATTTCATTCACCTCAGTGAGACTGTGCTTTCACGGCCGCTTTGGATATCGCCCCAGCAGAATATGTGGGCCGATATTTTGTGGTCAAAAAGGGCTGGCCTGGTGAATCGCCATTACCATCCGCACCAGGTCTTCGCTTACACCATTCAAGGCAAATGGGGATATCTTGAACATCCATGGACCGCGACCAAGGGCGACTTCGTTTACGAAACAGCTGGTGAGGGACATACTCTGGTCGCTTATGAATCAGGCGAACAGATGAAGGCATTCTTTGTCGTCACCGGGCCGCTCATCTGGCTGGATGAAAATGGAAATAGCACAGGGATTTTCGACGTTCACGACTACATTGCCCTGGCGCGGTCCCACTACGCAGCCAATGGCGTCGGTGCCGACTACGTGGACACGTTATTTCGCTAACAAGAAAAGTTATCTGGTTGGACCCTGCCTAGAGCGAGGCTCTTTGGCTCGACCTCGTTTGCTTGCGGCCAGCATGCGGAATGTCGCGCGAACTACGTCGGCTGAAACTGTATTTGGTGCCAGAGCATACGTGACCAGCAAGCCATTTGAGAGCGCGTGGAGCATCCTGACGAATTGCGTTGGTGTCATCGGCAGCTCATCAACTGGAAAGAAGCGGCGGGCCCAGGCTTCCAGGCTGCGGTAGAGCTTAGCTCTTTGTTTCGCGACTTGAAGGCGCATCTCCTCGTGCGTCAGAACATAAAGTTGGAAGGCTACCAACTTTGTAGCGGTTGCGCGGGCGGAGGGCGCTTGCGCAATCAGATCTTCTGCAATCACTTCGAGCTGCTCGGCAAGCGAGCCGCCCTCGACCAACGGAGGCGGAGACCTTCTAACGCCAGCTGTGAATGCCTCTATAATCAGATCTTCCTTACTTGCAAAATTGTTATAGATAGCGCCCTTAGTCATCCCGGCCCTTGCCGCAACCCGATCCATTGAGAGCTGATCGTAACCCTCTTCTGCAATAAGCTGCGACGCGGCCTCCACGAGAGCGGCACGCGTGCGCTCCCGCTTCCCACTAGGAAGCGCCGCTCCACGGGAAAGTTTGCGCTTTTTTCGATACCTAGTTTTCATACTATTAAGTATATTATACTGTATAGTATATTTCATCAATATTCCGCGCCAAGATTACAAAGCCAAAGAGGACTCAATGTCGAACACCAATTTTCAACAGATCACTTTGCGAGATGGTCGCAGCTTGGCTTACGCCGAGTATGGGGATCCGGCAGGAACAACGATCATTCACTGCCACGGCGTTCCCAGTTCACGGGTAGAGGGAGACTTGATCATCAATTCTGCAACGGCAGCCGCCCTCGGTGTACGCGTTATCGTTCCTGATCGGCCTGGAATAGGTTACTCCGATTCCAAGCCGGGACGGCGAATTGCCGACTGGCCAGATGATGTCCGCGACTTGGTTTCCCAACTCGGACTACGCAGGTTCGCTGTATTGGGATCTTCTGGAGGCGCGCCGTATGCCCTGGCGTGCGGGTTGAAGATACCCGAACAAGTTTTTGCGGTGGGAATCCTTGGCGGAATCGCACCTCCGGATACTCCCGGAGTGCTCGCTTGCTTTGCTATGCCGATGCGAATAATACTCCGTCTCGGACGCCTAAGTCCGTTGCTCCTCCGGGGCCTGTTGCGGCTCAACTTGAGCGCGACACAGGGCGGCGGGGCGCGGGCCGGTGAGCGTATGGCGGCGATGATGCCGGAGCCGGACCGAACTTTGTTTCAACGTCCGGAGATTCAATCTGGATTTATGGCTTGCTTCGAAGAAGCGTGCCGGCAGGGTACATCGGGACCAGCAGTAGATGTTGCATTGATCTCGCGGTCTTGGGAGATTGACATAACGGGCATCCAGGTTCCCGTCTTGCTTTGGCATGGAGTTCGGGATGGCAATGTGCCGGTTGAGTGCGGCCGCTATATCGCAAGCAAGGTCCCGCAATGTACTGCAATGTTCTATCCCGAAGATGCCCATCTGTCCGTTCCCATCAACCACCAGCAGGAGATTCTCTCAGCTCTGGTGGAGGCTGGCCTTTCCTTAGCGCGGAATGCAAAAGGGTAGGGGCACTTGCACTGAAAACTACCTCCTGCCAGCTGCCTTTACGGAGAGTGTTCCAAGCGAATCTGGTGGTAACTCAACAACGACTGCGCGATCCGGCAATTGGACTTGTACCAATTGTGGATGCGTCAACTCATTCCGAACCAGCACCACGATCTCGCCGCTGGGATTTCGGAACGCGAGAGCATCATCGCACGTACCAGTCGCGTCCAAGCGCTTCGCTCCTACCTCGACGAAGTGAGTCAGATGTTTCAGCACATAAAAATCGTGATTCAAATGGTACGTTTTCTTTTCCGGATCCACGGTTACGAGCGAGTTCTGTGGCCATCCCCAAGTGCTCCTGGGATCGGAAGCTAGCGAGATGTTCCAATACATGTACCCGCTTGCACCACTGCGGAGGTAGTGCTTTATAAGCTGCCAGCAATAGCTCGCGTATTCCCAGCTGTTCTTGCCGTCGCCACATTCCTGCTCGGACTGGAAAATGATCAAGTTGGGGAATTGCTGATGCAAAGTGGGGATCGCGCCCTTACCCGCCCATTGCACGCCCAGACCTTTCACAAAGGATGCCGCTTTCTGGTCCGCCATTACAGTTTCGAAAAGCTTAATATTCCCACGTTCCAGCGTGCCAAAATATACATCTACTTCGCGTCTCTCCATCTCTGGTCCCAGATAGCTTAAAAAACGTGCCAGTCCTTCTGGCGTCCAGGTGCAGCTCGGAAAGTTCTGCGCAGAGTTGAACTCGTTCTGCGGCATCACTAAGCTGATTTTGATCCCCTCGGCCTTGTATGCGTCGATGAATTTTCCGAAGTACCGCGCGTAGGCTTCTAAGTAGCGCGGCTCTTGAATGAACATGTCCTCGCCTTCATGCCCAATCTGGTCCGGACGAATTCCGTTGTCCTTCCTTCCACTCATCGCGGATCCCTTGGCCTCGGCGTAAAAGTGATTGCGCTTCATCCAACTCGGTGGCGTCCACGGTGATGCCCACAGCTTCAGGTCAGGCTGGTGCTCCAATGCTGACTGGATGAATGGGACAAGAGTTTTGCGATCATGATCAATGCTGAAATTCTTCAATTCGAAATCGCCATCGGTTTCGTCATAGCTGTAAGCTTCAGTCGCAAAGTCATTTGCCCCTACAGGCATTCGGCAGTAAGTAAATCGCGCACCAGCCTTTGGATCGAACAATTCTTTCATCACCGCATGACGATCTGCATTGTTTAATGCCTGCAATGACGTCCAGCCCAATTCGTTGAAGCAAGCTCCAAAACCCTGGATTGCTGGTCCTTCTGAGGTTTTTTGGGCCAAGTTCAGGTTTAGCATTGTCCAGGCAAAAGTCGGATTGAAAACTTCGGCTTCTTGCCACGGCTGAGTCTCCGTGGTGATGACGAAGGCGACGTTGGAATCGTTCAATGGTTGCGGAGCCGGAAGCTGCGCGACAGCCATGCGACTCTGCAGTACGGATGCAATGGCACCACCAGCAGCAAGCGTCCCGGTTTTCAATAATTCCCGCCGACTCCAGGTTCTTTCTTTTTTCATAATCTTCTCCCTTTCTTCCTTCATCTGTGCGAAGCAGTTCAGAGCACTCTAATTTTCAAAGCAATCTTAACAAGGAGAACGGTTGTCAAGTACTTAGGACGTATGGCCTGTTCACGGCTTACTAATCGTCACAATATAATCCGCCGTCTGTGAGCCGTCGGGCGAGGCCACATGCACCGTGACTGCAGTTGATTTTCCGCGCAGCCGCACAACACTGGCTTGTCCGGATTTCGCAGGTTTGATCGTAAGCTCGCTGGCCCGCGGTAGATGTAGCGTTTGATTTCACGACCGTGAGACATTGATATCGTAGGCATTCAGGTTCCCGTCTTGCTTTGGCACGGAGTTCGGGATGGCAATGTGCCGGTTGTGTGCGGCCGCTATATCGCTAAGACGGTTCGGCAATGCACGCTAACGTTCTACTCGAATGATGCACACTTGTCTGTCCCCATTAATCACCAACACGAGATACTCTCGGCCCTAGTCACTGCAGGACACAAAAACCTGTAATTATAGGGATGCTGTACGTGAGGCAGCCAAGCGGAATGGGCATTCAATGGTTGGCTATGGTGAGGACCACCTTGCCACGGGCGTGCCCTTGCTCGAGATAACTGATCGCCGATTGGACTTCATAAAAGTCATAGCACTTGTCAATAACGGGAGTAATCCTGCCGCTTTCCAGCAGGTCGCGAAGGATTATCATGTCGGCCCGGCTCGGACGCGCCATCATAGGGGTAAGGGTCTGGCTCACAAACGACGAGACCATAACCACCGCAATGAAACGGGCAATCGGCCCTAACACCGGGACATCCTTCCCGGTAACGGCGATGTATACGCCTTTCGGAGCCAGCGCCCTGCGGCAGTCGCCCAGCGAGCGGTTTGCTACACAATCGAAAACTACGTCATAGCGATGACCGCTGCGGGTGAAATCTTCGCGCGCGTAGTCGAGGACATGGTCCGCGCCAAGCGATCGCACGAGGTCGAGATTTCTTGCGCTGCATACAGCAGTCACCTTGGAGCCCATCCACTTCGCCAGCTGGACGGCAAACGTGCCGACACCTCCTGCTGCGCCATTGATCAGGACCCGTTGGCCAGGCTGGAGACGGCCTTTGTCGCGCAGGCCCTGCAATGCTGTTCGTCCCGCAACTGAAACCGAGGCAGCCTGCTCGAAGGTAAGGTTCGGTGGCTTGCTCACGAGTTCCTCTTCGACAGAACACGCGTACTCGGCAAATGCCCCACGACCGAAGCCGAACACGTCCTCGCCCGCTTTAATTTGGGTTACGCCTGATCCAATGGCTTCAGCGACTCCGGCGACGTCGTACCCCATCCGCGGATTCTTTGGCCTCGTCAGACCACCCATGGCGCGCACAATTGAGGGTTTGCCGCGCATCATGCGCCAATCAAGCGGATTTAGAGAAGCAGCACGAACACGGATGAGAACTTCATTCTCTTTGGGAACCGGCTTTTCGACGTCCACCAGCTGGACTACATCAGGTGATCCGTATCCGGTTTGGATCGCGGACTTCATGCATGCCTCTTAAAAGCTAGATACCATCTTGTGCCAAGCTACCTAATTATTTGTTACGGCAGGAAGCGACTCAAAGTTCGTACTCTTACGGCTTTGTCACTGTCACAATATAATCCGCCGTCTGTGATCCATCGGGTGAGGCCACATGAATCGTCACAGTACTTGCCTTTCCTCGCAGCTTAACCATGCTGGCTTGTCCTGATTTCACTGCTTGTCCATTGATTGTTAGCGCGCTCGACCGCGACGATGTCGGTTCCACCGTAACCGATGCAGTCGAGCTGTTCTTCGGCATCGTCACACTATAACTTTTCACATTTGGCGAGAATGCGGATTGCAGCGTCACGCCATCCACACTTAAAAGCGTAAGACCCGCAATTTTATCTACAGGAGCAGGAAGGTAGTGTTCCTTATTTACATTGATCGCAACCCAATCTGGATCGTGCATGCGGTCGCCGACAAGTACTTGCAGCAAACCTACGGGGCGATAAGATGGCACCAGAACTGCATCTCCTTTGTCCATCAAAGATTGCAGGGCTGATTGCAGATTATCGAGGTATTTTTCTCCTATCAGCGGATGATCGTTGTGTCCGGTCATGACATACGTGACCTTGCCGCGGAAGTTCTGCCGTGTTGTTTTCACGGTTGCCAGATAAGTATCGAGTGGCGTCTGACTGAACTGAAGCCAGAGCGCATCAGGAATCGTTGGTGAATTGCTGCCGAAAGCGTCTCCGCTAAAAAGATTCCCAGTCTTTTCGTCGAAGATCACGATCGAACCCGGCGTGTGCCCGTGCGCGTCATAAATGACAAGTGAACGGTCTCCGAGATCCACGCGGTCTCCGTCATGGACGGATAGAAGATTCTTCGCCATCACCTCATCCGATATGCCGCGGGCCTTGAGAAATCGTTCTGTGGCAGGACGGTCAGCCGCGCCGATGCGTTCTACTGTGTCCGCAATGAACTGGTCCGCTTGTCCGATGTGATCGCCGTGACTGTGCGTAAAGATTGGTATGATCGGCAGGCCGCCGGTATATTGCGAAAGATATTCCCGCAGATTGCCGCGTCCCATTCCGCTATCAATGAGCGCGTAACTTTTCTCTCCCTTCACCAAAAACATCTTGTCATTGTCGGAATCGCGGACCATGCGCACGCCCGGCAAAATTTCTTCCGATACATATGCGGTGCGGTCACGCCGGTCAACGACGAACTGAAAGTTTGCTACGTCGCTATTCGTGCGGCCCTCGCGCATGGCTACCGCACGCAGCGTGTAGCCGGCCTTCAGTCCGTGATTGCCCTCATAGATGCCACCGATGAAGAGCACCTGTGCCGGATCGTAAACAGGGCTCTTGGATGTCGGCATGCTGCCGTCCCACGTGTAATGAATTGTGGCCTGCGAGTCAGAATCGAGCAGAGTAATAGATTCCGTGGTTGGATATGTGCCCGGCTCGGGGAATACAGTTGGCGCTTCCAGTTTGGGGCCGGAGCCTTGCGGCTCAGGTGGGCCAAACTGCGCATGCAAAAGTGGGGCTACGCAGAGAAGCACGGCCAATGTTAGCGAACGAAAAATCTTGGAAAGCATGGAACAAATAGATGTGGAAGCAACGCAGATTCGCGACAAGATTACTCCTCCCGTAGGTCGGTTCCCGCGCGGAAAGTATAACTCTAAAAGGTATAGTTAGTTCATCTGACCCAGGCTATGAATGCACTGGCGAGTAAGTAACGATTCAACAAAATGCCAATAACTCGATGAGAGCCGTCATGCCTCGGGGGCATTGTGCTCACGCCTTGAGCATAAGACGCATACCAAATGGGCCAATATAATCGGTTGCAACCAAAACTATGGCAATATGCATCCGGAGTTACAGTACACATTCACATTTAGCGACGGCTCGATAGGTGTTCATTATGCTAAACCTTAGATTTTCTGATTGCCGCCGATTCGCGATCGTTAGGGTACTGCTAATTTGTTTCATAGCCCTAAATAGCCCGCTTGAAGCACAGGACCAGAGCAACCAAAGCACCCCTGCCGAAACGCAAGATCGAAATCCATTTCAACTAAAAGCAACCAGTAATTTGGTTGTGGTGCGGGTGGTGGTGCGTGACGCGCAAGGCAAGCCGGTGGAGGGCCTTCGGAAAGAAGACTTCAGGCTTTTCGACCAAGGCAAAGAGCAATCCATCTCCCAGTTTGAGGTCGAGACTTCGGCAGCGCCTGCTTCCGGTATGGGTGCAGTCCCAACGCCTGGGAAAGTAGCACCGCCGGGACAGGTCGCACAGCCGGTCCAGCCCGCCGCGACGTTTCCAAAATTCATTGCCCTCAATTTCGACGTTTCAACACGACCGATGCAGACCTAATTCAAGCCCGTGACGCCGCGGACCGCTATCTGGCGGCCAATCATCACGGGAACGAACTGGTGAGTATTTTTGCCTCTGGTGAAATGCTCTCCAACTTTACCGCCGATTTGACACAGATTCACAACGCTTTGTTCAAGCTGCGATCCATTCCCATGTCGCAGAGCCGAAGCGACGATTGCCCTCACTTGTCCGACTATCAAGCACTGGAAATCACCCAATCCGTCAACACAAATACGGAAGCCTGGATACTTGCCTTTGATGAGGCCGCTAGTTGTCCGGGAGCTCTGCCGGGTCCGCGGCCTTCGACGGACAGCAGCCCACGACCTGGTTCCAATCCGTTAGCAGATCAAGTCCTCGTGCAGGCGAGGCGAATTGTGGGTGAAACCCATGTTCTGGCGGCTGCTAATTTGCAAGGCTTGGAGCACGAGGTCAATTATCTCGCGCGAATGCCGGGCCAGCGTACGCTCATTCTGGTTTCTTCAGGATTCTTGTCACAAACCGAACAGCATGACGTAGATCGAATCATTGACCGGGCATTGCGCTCGCAAGTCGTGATCAGTTCATTGGACTCGAGAGGGCTAGCGGTTCTTTTGCGCGAAGGCGACGCAACCCAGGCCCGTCCGTCCGGTCACACGATGGACAGCAAACGGGAATTTGCTGCTAGACAAGTTTTGGCGGAAGTTGCCTATGGCACGGGCGGCGAATTCTTCCACAATGACAACGACCTTAAAGGCGGATTCGCCAGATTAGCGGACTCGCCGGTGTCTTATATTTTGGCCTTCGCACCCAGCCACGTGAAATCAAATGGCCAATTTCACACTATCAAGGTCACACTGGCGAACAAGGCAAAGAGTGTAACGATTCAGGCGCGCCGCGGCTATTTCGCGCCCGCCAAAGCAACCAATGCTAAGAACGCCGCCCAACCGCCAGCGTCAAATGCGACTCTTCAAACACCACAGCAAACCCCCAGTGCTGGGCCGCAGGCCCAGGCAGCCGAACCAACTCACGGAACGGCAGCTTCGAAAACCGAGTTGCAACAGCTTCCTACTACAGCTAATGCAACTCTGCCGCCCCCAGTAGCCTCCCCTGTCAGCCCCGCGCCTAAAGTCGCAGACGTGCCGAAAACCTCGGCGAATCAGACTTACGTTGATTATCCGTGGCAGAAGTTGCGAAGCATCGTTCCCGCACTGAAAGGGCTGAAGCCTGCTTCCGATCAACGTAATCTGTCCGCAATCATGGAAAAGGTCGGGCAATTTATTGCGAGTTCAACGCAAAAGATTCCTGATTTAATCTCGCGAGAGGATACCCACTATCTCGAAACGGACATATCAGGTCACACCGACATAGTGAATTCGCCGTTTTCTAAGCCACAGCAGCTACAGCTGCCGCGAAGTACCCATTGCAATTACCTGATCTTGTTCAATCGGGATGCGAGCGGCGCGGCTCACGTCGAGGAATATCGCTCCGATGTTACCCAGGAGAACGGCATAGTCGATAAGAACCGGTCCGTGCATGGCTTCGGATTTGCCAATCAGTGGCTGCTGTTCAGTCCGGCGAACCAGCCCGATTTCCGGTTCCGGTACTTAGGCGAACAAAAAAATGGTGGACGAGAAACTTACGTCATAGCGTTCGCCCAGATTCCTGAACAAACCAAAACTCCCGGTGAGCTTTCATCGGGTGGGCTCAGTGTTCCATTTTTCTACCAGGGAGTGATGTGGGTGGATCAGTCAACTTATGCAATTGTCTCGATTAGAACCGACCTGCAAGCGCCACTTCATAGTATTCACTTGCAACAGTTAACAACAGAAATGCATTTTCACCCGGTTTCGATCAAAAAGATCGATGGTGAGCTGTGGTTGCCTCAAGAGGTACAGATTACGGCTAGCCAAGAGGACCACCTTTTTGCAGAGAGACATCTTTATTCAAATTACCATCTCTACCGCACTCAGAGCCGAATTATGCTCACACCTTAAGCATTGGATATATAAAGGCTTCAAAGCTCCGGAGGAATGCAAGGTACGTTCGTGTGTGAAAAGCGGCAACGCATCAGTATTCGTCTCAATATTAGGAATTCACTAATCAATTTTCCTCAGCCAGATATTACGAACGGAAACCTTTGTGGGTGTCTGTTCCAGTTCGATGCCGATGAATCCTGCCTGATTATTGGATGAGTCCGTATTGTCATCGAGATAAACGGCCATGAGCTGACCATTCATGACGTGGATAAAGGTGCCTCCACGGGCCATGATCGTATATTCATTCCAATCATTATTACGAACATATCCTCCCAGGGCGCTGCGGTCGCCGATGAGTCCCATCAGCCGTGGGTCGTGTCCTTTGGCTGAAAGAACTACTTCCCCGCGCCATGCCAAGATTCCAAGAGGCGTATTTTCGGAATAGAACTGCCCGCTAAACACGGACACACGCGAGTTGACGGGAAACCAGATGTCCGCCTGAGGGCCGGTCATCAGCCAATTCAAGTTGGTCGGCAAATGTTGTCCTGGGCGAATCCAAGGGAGACCAACCTGACTCCGATATTGAATTCCGCTTCCTCCACCTTTCTCAACTTTGATTTCAAGCTTCAGGTCGAAATCTTTAGCCTTGATATCGCGATAGGCAATGTAGGTGTTGCCAAGAGGGTGTTCAGGAGTTGATTCTCCAACCATGGCGCCGTCTTCAACACGCCAAAATGTAGGGTCGCCATCCCAGCCTTTAAGGGACGTGCCGTCAAAAAGACTCACATAGCCATCATGATCGTTAAAATCCAGCGGATCTGGCTCTTTGAATCTGCTTCTACGTTGTTGGTTCGACGCTGGCGTCTGAGTTCCGCTCGCCTGATTCTCTGCCGAAGATTGGGCAGCTGTGGGTTGCGATGTTAGTCCGGAAACTGCAAGGAAAGTCACCGCAATATTCATCCAAATATGGCGAATTACACGAGCAAGAATTAGATTACGGCGCATTTTTCTTTCTCCCTAATTTTTGCGGAATTGGCTCTGGACTGATTCACCGCTCATTTCTTACGCTGCATGCTGCACTTTTTTCCATTGACCATCTCTGGCTGAATTCAACACGGCATCAATTACAAAATCAGTTGCCAGCCCGTCCTGAAAATTAGGCCAAAGAGGTTCTTGCTTTGACAGTGAAGTTATGAAATCAGCAGCCTGATGAACAAAAGTATGTTCGTATCCAATCTGTAAGCCCGGCACCCACCAATGTTTCATATAAGGATGATCAGCGTCGGTAATGTGAATGGAGCGCCATCCACGCAGTTGGCTTTCGTCGCGATGATCGAAATATTGAAGCCGATGCAAGTCATGCAAATCCCAAAAGATCGAAGCGTGTTCGCCATTGATCTCGAGCGTGTAAAGTGCTTTGTGTCCGCGCGCATATCGAGTGGCTTCAAAAGTACCAAGAGAACCGTTCGCAAAGCGGGCAATAAAAGTTGCAGCATCATCAATTTCGATCTTTTCTGGTTTGCCCGTGCGAACATGCGTGCGCTCTTTAACAAAAATTTCGGTTGCTGCCGTTACCGATGCGATTGAGCCGTTCAGCCACAGAGCTGAGTCAATGCAATGCGCCAGCAGGTCTCCTGTAACTCCGCTGCCGGCGACAGCAGCATCGAGGCGCCAGAGCCCTGTTCCTCCTTGAGGTAGCGATGCAGAAATAGTCCAGTCCTGCAGAAATTTGGCACGATAGTGAAAGATACGGCCAAGACGGCCGCTATCTATTAGTTGCTTGGCAAGGGTCACTGCTGGTATGCGACGGTAGTTATACCAGACCATGTTGGGCACCTTTGCCTTTTGTACCGCATCAACAATCGCTAATGATTCACTAGCATTTCTGCCTAAAGGTTTTTCGCTGAGCACGATCTTGCCTGCATTTGCGGCAGCGATGGCAATCTCGGCATGCGTATCGTTCGGACTGGCGATATCAATGACGTCAACATCTTTTCGTTCGACCAAACAACGCCAATCGGTTTCAGCGGTTTCATAACCCCAACGACTGCGGAAAGCCTCTACTGTTTCCGGATTGCGGGAACAAACTGTCTTCAGCACCGGCTTATAAGGCAAATCGAAGAAATGAGGAGCGGTACGAAATGCGTTGGAGTGAGTGCGTCCCATAAACCCGCAGCCAACAACGCCAATATTCAAAGTCTTTTCAGGCATTGACCGCGGTAGCCTCCGTGCTGTTCCATCCATGAGCGTCGCGCACGGCGACTAGCGTCGCCAAAATTTCATTCCAGGTTTGTGGGTCTTTCATAGTTTGATTGGGGAACATACAGCCGTCCCAGCAGATATGACCTAATGCTTCAGTTGGTTGACCATCCTCACGCATCCAAAATCCAGCGTGTCGCACGATGTCAAGTTTTCCGTTCGGGTCTTTAGGCAAGCAATGTCTGCCAGTTTTGTCGTGAGACCCGGAACCCTTAACGGTGCCATCGTTTTGCGCAATATGAAAATCAATTGTCCAGGGTCGCAATGCATTTGCAATTGTTTTTAAAGCTGCGTCCAGGGCGGATGCATCTCTCCAATCGAAGTTTTCCGGAAGAAGACGATGCTCTGGCGCATTGTGGCCCAGGGCGAAAAGCATCGTATGCGCCATGTCAGCTTGAAAGCCTAAAGTTTCAGGGCGGTCTACCAGTTCAAGCAACTCCACCATACGGGCCCAGCTGTGCATCCCTCCCCAGCAAATTTCCCCTTCGGCTGCGAGGCGTTCTCCATAAGATTCAGCGATGACACAGGCCTCACGGAATGTACTGGCGATGCGGCGCGTGTTGGCTTCAGGCGCGCTTGCCCAATCGGCCGGCGAAGTTGCAGAGTCAATGCGGATCACGCCACCCTGTCGGATTCCCTGCTCTCTTAAAGTCTGTCCGATGCTGCAAGCCTTCTTTACCTGGAGAAGAAAACGGCGGCGATCATCAGACGATCCCATCGCTGAGCCGCCTCCAGTGGCACCCCATACAGGAGCGACGAGCGAACCAACTTTTAAGTTGTACGACGCTATCTCGTCCGCGAGACGCTCCAGGTCCGCGGCGGTCGAATCAATGTCAACGTGAGGATTGGTCAGAAAGAGATCAACACCCTCAAAGCGTTGACCCTCAAATTCGGCACCGACAGTCAGGCGAAGCATCTCGCTTATGCCAATAACCGGCTCCGAGCCTTCTCCTTTACCAACTACACCAGGCCAAAGAGCATTATGCAGGGCAGGCTTTGTATGTGGTTGCATCATGGCATACCATTTGAAGCAAATTTAAATATTGCCCCTATTAAACAAATGAGACGTTTCATTTTTATCGTTATTAAATTTACTTTAATAGCTTAATTTGTCAACCCTGCCTTTTTTTATTGCGTTTTCCATTAATATTTTTATATGAGACGTATCATCTACGCAGGATAACGCTTAGGCGGTCCCTTCCCCCTGGTTTCGTGGTTACAATCCTCGCGCGATGATTCACGGACATGCAGTGTCGCCGGAAGCCTAATCGTAGCGGGGGTATATTTTTCATTCTTCTGGGCAATTCGTTCAAGCAAAACCTTAATGGCCCTTTCGCCGATTTGCAGGGCAGGTTGAATGACAGATGTAATTCCAGGATAAAAAACATCATCGGGAGTCAACTCATCAATTGTCGCGAATGCGATGTCGCGAGGAGTTGAAAGCCCCATTGCGTGCAAACTCCGTAAAAAACCCAGTCCAGTCACACCATTTGTCGAAAAGATCGCGGTAGGCTTGCTTTCAGTGCGAAGAATGCCACGTTGGCACACCTCATCTATCTGGGCCTGCTCGAATCCGGCCTCCCAAATCAGGCTGTCAAGTATGCTGATACCTGCCTTTCGCAATGCCGTTCTATAACCCTGAAGCCTTTCGCGTTCATTCTTTAAAGCTAATGAACCTGTGACGATTGCAATCCTGCGATGTCCTTTTGCCAATAGATGAGTTATACCGATTTCAGCAGCTCCGGCATCATCAACGCACACGGCATCCACATTCAATCCTACCGGCCGCCGGTCCACACAAACGAGCGGAGGCCCAGTAACAATCTCACGAACTTCATCTTTGGACCAGCCTCTGTCGGTTGCCGTTACAAGCAGAATTCCATCTACTCTTTGCCGCAAAAGTTCAATCATTTCCTTTTCCAGCTCATGGTTACTCTGTGAATCGAGAACGATAAGAAATTGCCCAACCTCGCGAGCAGCACCTTCTGCGCCTCGGATCACTTTGGGGAAGAAAGGAACCGTGATATCAGGAATGATAATTCCCAAGGTATTTGTGCGATTTGTTTTTAGGCTGCGTGCAATTAAATTTGGCCGGTAGTTGAGCGCTCTGATGGCGTCGAGTACTTTCTTTTTGGAACTTTCCTTGACCCGGCTGGAGCCGCTAATCACATTCGATACAGTGCCAGCGGAAACTCCGGCGTATTTTGCCAAGTCTCTTTGAGTGGTCATTTGCCACTTTACTGTACATCCGAATCCCTGATTCAGCCAACCCGATCAAACACGAATGGCCTGTGCTTTCCTTAGATACATTAGTGGTTTGCAGTTACACGCTCGATGGCTGAAGTTACTTCTTCTTTATTCGCTAAGACCCGAATGGTGATGTTGGTTTCGTAGGACTCTGCGGGACCCAGGATGCGCAGTGTTTTGTCTTCTCTTTCTTTCTTTCTGCCCTCAGGTTTGCAAGTTGCCGGTTCCAGTCCGAGAACAAAGTGTTTGGGCTGGGTCGTCTTCCATTCAATAAAACGTGGCAAATTTTTGGCATCATAAATCAATTCGATTGCCAGGCTGCAATGCGAATCATCATCAACCAGCAGAACACGCGCATTGCCATCAGCGTCAGGCTCAATCTCATGGTAGTAGCAACGTTCCTGGATCGCAGGAGTAGGAGTTTCAAACACGTTCCAGGAATTGGCATGGGCTTTAGCAAATTCTGTCCGGCTTTCCATTTTTTTAGATTTGCAATAAATACGGCTGCGGTCCGTGAGTAACGGAAATCCAAAATTACAGTGGTAAAGCAGCATTAAGGGAGTGGAAGCAGCACCCTCATTCACAATTTGATCCTGAATATGAATTGCCTGACTTGCCAAAGATGTCCGAATGGAACGCCGGTTTACGATATTCGGACCAAAAACGGCAGTCTCTCGTATTTCGCCATGAATGGAGAGTTCCAACTCATCCGCTTGCCACTCTTGCTTCCAGATCACATGCTCGGCTGGAGTATTGGAGATTGGTCCATGCAGCCCGAGTTCCTCTCCTTGATCTTCCGAGGGAGATCCAGCAGCGCTCAATCCGCAAGTTGTTAACAGTCCGCCGCTAAATGTTTTAAGCCACTGAATATTTCGTGAATCGTAGAAAGCTGGATGCGTAATCCCTACGGATGAATGCCAGCACAGTGACTTGCCCTGATAGGATGCTTCAAAAATATCAAGGCCCCGATCGGGAATTACAGAGAATTCAAAACCTGTTGCAGTCTTAACGCGTAACGCAATAACACCGCGCGCCTTGCCATCGCAATATTCGAATCGTGTTATGCCGCCAAGCTGAGAAAGGGACCCAATTCTTTGTTCCAACTCTGCGCGAGTCCATTCCCTCCCCCACAAGTACATTCAAATCTCCGGATTTTCTAACAATCTAACTAAGGATGCGAATCTGCAACTCATTCAGCAAGATATGCTTTTGGATTGAGAGAATAGCAGATTCCGTGCGCTATTAATGTCGCGCAAGAAATGACAAATCATTAATCTTCAATTGCCACTACATTCATCCTGGTTCTGTCTGGAGTAGCTATTTCAACAGAAGCTCTAGCGTTTCAACCCTTCCGCATCAGGGTTTCCAGGGCCGAAGTGCTTCAAAAGGACAAGTGGTTCGGTCTTGCTATGATTCTCGATCTTGATCTCAGCTGCCGCTGCCACACTGACGAATAGCTCGTCCTGGGTCATCTCGCCAAAGCGGATCATGGTCGGCGTTTCTACAATAAAGTTACCGATCTTGCCGCGGCCCTGAGTCAGAATCAGCCCATATGCAGCGCCATCTCGGATTGTTGCCGTCTGGTCGGGCAGGACGGTAAGCTCTTTTGCCGAAAAGTCGCGTGTACCGTAAGTGATCCATTTCTCGCGGTAACCATTTTCTTCCGTCTCTTTAAAAGGCTTTACTGGAATCGGTTTCACCTGATTGTGTTTTCCAAATTCAGGATCTACGTTGGCCTCCCAATCAAGCATAGAGACTAAATAGTCGAGATCATCGGCATATTCCTTGGGTACGTCTTTGACAAGCAGACTGCGGTCCACGGCCCGCCCTTCCACAAGCGATTGGAACATGGCAAAAACATCACTGTTGACTTGAGGCTCATAAGTGACTAGAGAGCCAGGAGCATGCAATATGCCCGGATTAACGTGCCATGCTGCTCCTGGTTCTAGCTTGTACGCCTTCGAAAGGCTCAGGATTTTATTGTCGCCTTTGTTCCAATTTGCAAGGCACTCACGCACCTGCTCCTTAGTCGTGCCAGGCTCGAGCCCCATGAACGTGTAGGGAAAATTATTTTGTTTGTGATTAAATTGAGGAGGAAAATAGTAGGCTTCCGGCTTGCCTTTCTGCCCGACGCGAGCCGCAAATTCGTTGGTCTGATGCATGTGATGAGGAATCGGGCCAAGGTTGTCGAAGAACTTGCAGAAAAAGTTCCACCCCTTCTCCCTTGCCATGACGTCGCGGCCCAGCAATTCATCTCCTATTTCCTGGATCGCATCTCGAAACAGGAAACGCGTCTTCCCGGCGCGCACATAGCTGAGGCCCTCATCTGGAGCAGTCAGGGGACCATTTGCGGCTCGGGTCGTGGAGGCAAACCAGCGTTCGTCAATACCGCCCCGGTGCGCGCCCAACGCATACAAATCATCAGGATGAAGCCGTAAGCGTCCGCCGGGCATGAGAAATGACCGTGGTACCCAGCATGGTTCAAACCTAAAAATTCCGTCCCCATCGTTTAGGGCTTGCAGCATTGATGCACGACTTACCATTGCGTTTTTCCTTCCCAACTTGTGAAGCTAAAATTTTCGGAAAATAATTACAAGTAAAAGATGGAACAATCAGCGGTCAGTCTCATCCAGACCGCTTCTGATGCGCTAACTTCGGATTATCAATGTAACATGCCGAGAGTTTCATTATTGTTGCATTAGTTTTTATACTCTTTCAGCCAGATTTCCCGGAAAGAGAGTTTCACTTGTCCGCGGCCGCCGCATTGTAATGCGATGATGCCTTTGTCTTTCGCTTGCGCCGCATCATCAACCAGGATAGCCATAACGTGACCGTTAAGAATTTGAATTAGGACATGTCCGCGAGCGATCAAGTGAAGATGATTCCATGCATTGATTTTGAAATATCCCCCGAGTGACTCCGGAGTACCTAACTCTGCTGTTAACTCCGGCGGCTTGCCGGTTTCCGTATGCACAACCTGCCCGCGAGTAGCGATGATGCCGCGCCCCAGCGGCGAACCTTCCGCGACTTGTCCCGTATAGTTGTCAATGAAATCCAAATCATATTGATACCCACCCACATAATATTTGGGGTCCTGAGGTCCGGTTGCCCCAGGAGCGGGCGTGGTGGGGTAACTTCGGAACTGAATTCCACTATCTGCTCCAGTTCCTTCTATCTTTACATCCAGCGTAAGTTCAAAGTCTCCCGGTTGCCGTTCATCTAGGATCAGGAATGTCTGTCCATTCCGCGCGTTGGGTGGAGGATCAAATTGACCGACAATCGCGCCATCTTCAACGTGCCAGACCTTTGAATCTCCGTTCCATCCTGACAGGCTCTTTCCATCAAAAAGGCTTGTCCAGCCATCATGATTAGATCTGTCAATCGGCACCGGCTGTTGGTGTGGGACCTGGGCGTGCAGGGTCGCTGTCATTAAAAGCGCAGTCAGCAAAGTCAGGGTGAATCGTGCTCTCATGGTGGCATCCTCTCAAATTTCCAGGAATTGGCTCGTAGGAGCTATTTTTGGTGCCGAGCTGATTCAAAAATTCTCGATCACTTTATGAGACGATTCAATCCATGTCAATACTGAAGTGCGGAAATGCGCGGAACTGCGAAGACTTTATGTTAACCCTTTAACTTACGAGCCCAATATGTGACTCATGGGGAACATTAAATTGAGAGAAATTTAGTATTTACTTAGTAAATCACCCAACAAAATACATTTGTATGGCTTATTACTGAGCTCCGATGACAGCCAAAGTCCTTGAGCGCCCTTCTTGAATATTTAAACTTTGGAACCTTGGTTAGTGAGACGAATACAAAACCTATAAAAAATCTTGACAGTAATAAATAAACGGCGTAGCCTCTGCAATCGTAATTTGAGACGACTCAATTTTGAAAACCTTTGCGACCCTAAGAATCGAACGCCATGGTTAAATCCCGTGCACCAGGACACGGAACAACATTGGGATCAGTCTCGTTTAGGGAGGAAACTCACAATGTCGAGATTGATCAAAGTACTTCTGCAGTCTTTCCAATCTGTTGAATGGGGCTGGGTAATCCGACTGAGAATATGGGTGCTAAGCATTGCCTTCAGCATCATGCTCTTCGGCGGAAGTTATGTTCGCGCACAGGTCTCCACGGCTACAATTCGCGGCACCGTGACTGACAGCACTGGGGGCGTCCTTACTGGGGCCTCAGTCATTGCCACTCAGGACGACACTCATGTTTCGCACACTGCCGTCACAGGGGAGGATGGAAACTTCGTCATTCCTCTTCTGCCGGTAGGCTCTTATACGGTCAAAGTCTCTCACGAGGGATTTACCAGTTATGAGCAGAGAGGCATCGTGCTGACGGTCGGCAGAGATGTCTCTATTCCGACTGTATTGCGTGTCGGGGCAACGACAGAGGCGGTCACGGTTTCCGCGGATGCATCCATGCTTGACACAACAAGTACAGAAGCTGCATCGCTTGTGAATCAGAGGCAAGTGGAAGGTCTGCCCCTGAACGGCAGAAACCCTGCGAACCTGGTTTTTCTTGCGGGAGGTGTTAGCAACCCTATACAGAACGTACCCGTTACGAATACCTCGAATCCAGTACTAACAAATTCCCTGGTGTTTCCAAGCGAGATTGCCCCAACAGTGCACGGCGTTCGCGCCGGTGGCGTTTATTTCTCGCTCGACGGCACCAACAATGTTGATTCTTTTGAAGTGGCGGGTGGGCCTTTTCCAAATCCAGATGCAACGCGTGAGTTCAGCGTTGTGAGCGGAGTTTTTGGAGCCAAGTACTATTCTGCTCCGGGTGGAGCAGTCAACATTGTGACAAAATCAGGCACCAATCAAATACATGGAAGCGCATTTGAATTTATTCGCAATGGCGCTGTGAATGCCAACAACTATTTTGCCGGAACCCAACAGGACGTCTTAAAACGGAACCAGTTTGGCGGGATATTGGGCGCTCCTATCATGCACGATCGCTGGTTTATCTTCGGCTCCTATCAGCGGACTAATTTGTCAAACGTTCAGCCCGGAGGGGTGGCCTTCACGCCTACGGCAGCGGAGATAAATGATCCGACTATCACTATCAATCCGGTAATTAAAAATCTTTTAAAATATATTCCGATTTCCCCGCCAAACGGTTCTGTGACCTTCTCACGGCCCATTCTCCAGCATGACAACCAATACACGGTAAAGACCGATGTGGTATTGGGCAGTCACCAGGTATTTGGCCGTTATTTTGCGGAAGATTTCACCCAGGCCCCGACCGGGATTCCTGGTGGAAGTATGCTGGGGACGTTCCGGGGGCAGATCCATAACTGGTATAACGTCACAGGGGGCGATACCTGGTCCCATGGCAATCTGGTGAATGATCTGCGGATAGGGTTTATCCGTGATCATACCCAGACCGTTGCCGGACAAAATTCTGTGACCTGGAAGGACCTTGGGGCCAATATCGCGGTCGGGCAGTTTCCAACTCTTCAAGGTGCTAACGTTACCGGCCGATTTAATGTGGGGGCCGGCAACTATAATGATTTCCCTCGCAATACGTATTCCGTGAATGAAGATGTAAATCTGCTTCGCGGACGGCATCAACTTGCGTTTGGCATGAATTATTCCCATTTCTCCACGACGCTTCGAACCGACAATACTCAAAACCCCACCGCCACCTTTACCGGAGCCGTCACGGGCAATGCGATGAAGGACTTCCTAACCGGCCAGGCAAGCAGCTTCATTCAGGCAGACGGTTTATTTGTTCAGGCGAGCGGATCTTTTCCGGGCTTCTATATCGAAGACAAGTACCGCGTGAACAACCAGCTTACTCTCACTGGAGGACTTCGTTGGGACCCATATATCGCATTTGCGCCAACCAATGGACGCATGATGTGCTATCAGCCGGGGATTCAGTCCAAGGTTTATACCAATGCTCCCACCGGAGAAACCTTTCCCGGAGATCCGAACTGCATCGGTTCGGGAGCCAAGAGTCAGTATGGAATCGTCGAGCCGAGAGTAGGCTTCGCATTCCAGCCTGCCAGCCTGAATAAGGTTGTTATTCGCGGCGGGTACGGAATGTACTCGACCCAGTTTGCCTTGGCTTCCTTCCTGGCCTTCGGCTCTACTCAACCTTTTGAGCGCACCTTCCAAATTCCGACACAGACGTCAATTGACAATCCATATGCAACATTTCCAGGCGGCGATCCGTTCGCCAGCGGGTTCCGTCTGAACGGAGATGTCCGGCCTGCCAATTCAACCTTCGTGGTCTCGCCCCCTGCGGCTGCTTTCTCGATGGCCAGCAATTTCAAGTTGCAATCGGTGCAATCGTTCAGCTTGGCTGTGGACACCTCGATTACCTCCAACGATTTCCTCTCCGTTGGCTACTACGGAACGGTGGGCCGTCATCAAAGTGCGGTCATTGATCGCAATCAGGCGATTTATGACCCGGCCCCGGGTGCATCAACAACGAAAAACATTCAAACCCGTCGTCCCAACCAAAATATCGGCACGCTGCGTGAGGAAATTTCTCCTGGGAATTCGAGTTACAACGGACTGGAAACCACATTCCGTCATCGGGCAAAAGGTGGCGTAACTTTCCAATCGAGTTTCAATTGGAGCAAGAGCCTGGACGATTCATCATCACCCGCGAATGTTCTGTTAACTGCGGGGAGCCAGCTCCCTTCAGCGACCTTGCTTCATAGCCGGCATGCACTTTCGGATTTCGACCAGAAATACACATGGCGCAATAGCGTGGTGTGGAACTTGCCCTGGTTGAACCACGCGGCAGGCGCGAAACGGTTCCTTGGCGGGTGGCAGATCAACGCAATCCTAATTGACGATGGGGGCTTCCCCTTCAGTGTTACCGATCCGACGGGTCCATCGTTCTCGGGAAATGGCTTAGAGTTCGTGGACCTTGTGGCTGGTCAGTCAATCTCCGTACCGAATCCCAACATCAACGCTTATTTCAATACGGCTGCATTTAAAAATGCCGCGCCGGGGACCTTCGGGAATAGCAGCCGCAATATGTTGCGTTCGCCGAAGTATTTCAACATTGATTCGGCAGTTGTGAAGTCTTTCAGTTTCACCGAGCGACTCTCTCTTATTGCGCGAATCGAGTTTTTCAATACCCTGAATCATCCGCAATTTCTGCCGCCGAATAGCGTGTTTGGTAATGCAACTACAACTTTCGGTAAGATCACCAGCGCCAGAGATCCGCGAATCCTTCAAGCTTCCACAAAGATTACTTTTTGAGGAAGATTTATTCAGGGGAGTGTCTCAATTGAAACCTGAGATACTCCCCTGTTAGTTTTTGGTTTCTGTTTGGGATATCTTCGCTATCCAACTCCCGGTAATCGTATCTTTCCAATTAACGCCCACGCGCAAATAGGCCCAATTATTTGTGTAGAAATGATTTCGAACTCCTTCTCCTTATCAGCAGATTTATGACAGTAACCCATAGCGATCTGGCCGTTAGTGTCCAATAGCAATAACGGTTCCGACCGCAACCAACTTTCGCCTTCGTATTCTTGTTTGCACATCTCTGGAGTATCATCCACGCCGTGCCACTCCAACACTGTCGTCCCTAGAATTGCGGGTTTGTCTATCATCTCTTTGCTCCTTTGCGTTCTGCGCAACCGCAGTAAATATTTTTTCTCTCGAAAGGAGGCGCCTAGCCGTATTGGGGTGTGTGCCCGTTGGCAACATTTCAGAGGATTGTGTGACGGGTGACCTTGCGGCCAGGACAAAAAATAGCTACGGTGAGATACAGCCATTGTTGCCTCCCCAGAGAGGTAATGTTGGTTAGGGACTCGTCAGTGTTAGCGCACTGGCGAGTTCCGTTTCTTTATGGGTAGGTTCAACAATTTCTTAGGAATTGTACAGTTAGAAATCGCAAAGAAAGATCACGAAGGGACGCAGTTATCGTCTCAATTCTCTCGCGTTAGTTACAGGATAAAATAAGCGAGAATGTAAGATTGCGCGCAGCGCCGAGGAATGGCATGATTAAAATTTATCTCAAAACTCTGGGATTTGTTATCACTTGAAAAAGGGCGGATAATGTCCGCGTCTGTTCAGAGGAGAAACGAATGCGCTTCAAATTGAATGGCAAGGAAAGGATTTACGAGGGCGATTCCGAAATGCCCTTGCTATGGTATCTGCGCGATATCGCTGGATTCAGCGGAACTAAATTTGGCTGTGGTATGTCCCTTTGCGGGGCTTGCACGGTTCATCAAAATGGCGAGGCTGTGCGTTCATGCGGACTTGCAATGAAGAACGTGGCCGGTACGAGCATCACCACCATTGAAGGAATCTCTGCTGCGGGGCTGCATCCTGTACAGAAAGCCTGGATGAACATCAAGGTACCTCAATGCGGATATTGCCAGACCGGACAGATCATGCAAGCCATCGCTCTTCTGAATCGGAATCACACTCCCACCGACCAGCAGATAGACGAGGCAATGGCAGGCAACCTCTGCCGTTGCGGAACGTACCAGCGTATTCGAGCAGCGATTCACGACGCCGCGAAGGAGTTGGCATGAACAACATCCAGAATGTCAGCCGTCGTGGATTTTTGAAGACCGCCTTTGCCGCAGGCAGTTTCGTGCTCGGCGCTCGCTTTATTCCTGAACCACTTTGGGCCAGCACCTCTGATGATGCAGCCGCTGTTTTTCGACCGGATATATTCCTCGGCATTGCAAGTGACGGTACTGTCACTATCGTGGCACACCGCTCAGAGATGGGCTGCGGGAGCCGCACCGGGCTTCCGCTGGTGGTCGCGGACGAACTTGATGCCGATTGGTCGAAGGTGAAGATTGATCAGGCTATCGGCGATCCAAAGTACGGTGACCAGGATACCGACGGCTCACATTCCATTCGGAGTTTCTTCGATCAGATGCGCCAGGTCGGCGCGACGGGACGCGCTATGCTGATCAGCGCCGCAGCCCAACAGTGGAGTGTCCCGGAGAAAGAGTGCACTACCGAACCTGGGTTCGTGGTGCACCAACCAAGCGCCAGAAAGGTGAGCTATGGCGAACTCGCGGCCGCCGCGGCCAAACTCCCAGTTCCAAAGAAAGAGGACGTTTCTCTCAAAAATCGGGCCGAGTGGCGCTACATCGGCAAAGATAACGTCCTATTCGATCTTCAAGACATTGTCATGGGCAAAGCCACTTACGGCATGGACGCCAGCATGCCGGGAATGGTGTACGCATCTATCAAGCATCCGCCTGTTCTCGGACAAAAGGTCAAGACTTACGATGACAAGCAGGCCCTGAAAGTACGTGGCGTGAAGCAAACTGTAACTATCCCTCCCTTCAAGCCACCTCACCACTTCCAACCCCTCGGCGGCGTTGCCGTCATTGCTGACAATACGTGGGCTGCCTTCCAAGGACGTAACGCTCTGAAGATCAATTGGGACACCAGTCCCAATGCGGCTTATGACTCCGTTCAGTTCCGCAAGACGCTCGAATCTACATCTAGGCAGCCTGGCAAAGTTGTTCGCAACATTGGGGACGTTGATGCCGAATTCTCCAAGGGCGGCAAGATTATAGAGGCCGAGTATTACACTCCACATCTTGCGCATGCCTCAATGGAACCTCCAGTCGCGCTCGCGGAATACCGCGATGGGAAGGTAGAAGCATGGGCCCCCACCCAGAACCCACAAGGTGTACAGGAAACCATTGCGAGCGTACTCGGTATTAAGAAAGAGGATGTGACCTGCCATGTCACGCTTCTCGGCGGCGGGTTCGGACGGAAATCCAAGCCCGATCAGGTCGCGGAAGCCGCGTTCCTCTCCAAGCAGCTAGGCAAGCCAGTGAAGGTCGTTTGGTCTCGTGAAGACGACATCCAATTCGACTTCTACCATTCCGTCGCCGCGATGTATTTAAAGGCAGCAATTGGAACAGACGGTAAACCCACAGCGTGGTTGCAGCGTACTGTCTATCCTCCGATTGCTTCTACATTTGCTGTCGGCGCCAAGTACGCTGAGGACGAAATGAGCCTCGGATGGAACAATCTTCCGTTCAACATTCCTAACCATCGCGCCGAAAACGGCCCTGCCGACGCACATATACGGATAGGATGGCTTCGCAGTGTTGCCAACGTCTATCATGCGTTTGCCATCCACTCATTCGCAGATGAACTGGCGAATGCCGCAAATAAGGATTCTGTCCAGTACCTGCTTGAGTTGATTGGTCCGTCGCGTATCGTCAAACTCGACTACGCCCCTTCTCAACAGGACGAAGCAAAACGCTATCCACTCGATACGGGCAGGTGGCGCCGCGTAATCGAACTGGTCGCGGAAAAGTCCGACTGGGCAAAACGTCGCAGTGGCAAGGGACACGGCTTCGGCATCGCGGCGCATCGCAGTTTCCTAACGTATGTTGCGACCGTCGTTGAAGTAGAAGTCAACGACCAAGGCGAAGTGACAATCCCGAACGTATGGACTGCTGTGGACGCGGGAACCGTGGTTGCGGTTGACAATGTCCGCAACCAGTTCGAGGGAGCGGCCAGCTTTAGCGCCAGTCTTGCTCTTTTGAGTGAAATCACCGTCAGGAATGGAGCAGTGGAGCAGAGCAACTTCCACGACTATCAACTCGTTCGCATGGACAAGGCTCCGCGGCAAACCAACGTTTACATTGTAGAGAGCGATGCTCCTCCAGCTGGTGCGGGAGAGCCTGGTGTTCCACCGTTTGCCCCAGCTCTTTACAATGCCATTTACGCCGCGACCGGTAAGCGCATCCGCGAGCTGCCACTTTCAAGAACGAAGCTGGCCTGATCAAACAGTTGAATCACTGTCTAGGGGAGCAATCTTGCTCCCCTATCTTTTTCTGAGGACAACGAGGGTTGGGTCAAAAAGCAAATTCCCCAACAATCATTATGTATTACAAACTATTACTGGCCTAGAACCTCACCGGCGGCATTCCTTTTGACAAGAACTCATAGCGAGGCCTCAATGTATCCGGCCCAGCAGTAGTGGTGCTGTCCAGATGGATCAACGAATCACCTTCTCCATACTTCGGCCATTCCGGCAGGCCTGCTCCATTGGGATCGCCGTTCTTCGCAAAGTTAGTCCAATAGCTCATAATTTGTTCGCTCAGCTTGCGGTCCTCAGGCCGCCATTCCGCGCCGGGCCGAGTATCGAGTGTGCCGAAGACGTACTCAATGTCGTCCGAATGGAAGGCAAATGAGCCAGGATGGAACTTGCTGGGCGGGGCCGCCAGCTCGAAGTGGTAACGATAGACCGGTGCCTGACCCGTCTTGCGCTGCGCTTCCACCCATTTCCAGGTTCCGAATGCGATGAATGAGTCGCTCGCGAAATCTATCGCCGAACGAAGTGCCTGCTCATCATTATTAGCAGGATAGAGCTTCAGGAACTCATCCGCCCGATCTTTGAATTGGGATTCCGCCATGGCCTTGAACTTTTCAACTGTCATTCCATCCCTGGCCGCGAAGCTGCCTTCATCCCGGTTCCAGCCTGCCAGAAGCGGCACATGCGCCTGCTTTCCAGATGCGTAGGTGTCAGGAACGGGCTCGGTCAGCACCTTGCCGTCAATGTCAGGTCCGAAGCCGACTGTGCCACGGCCTTTTGCCGCATCCAGAATGGCCGCCGTAGGCATGGCGCGGAGTTCCTTCAACGACTTCGCCCCGGTCTTTTCAACCCACTCACTGTCACGCTTCGCTCGCACGCTCACTGGCTGATAGCCGACTAATCCTTCTCCGAACGCGCCCCCGCTCTCGCCGATGCCTTTAGCGAAAAGGCCCCTGGCCATGGGCGATGCCATCAGTGTGCTCACAGCAATGGATCCCGCGCTTTCGCCGAAGATAGTCACATTGCCGGGATTGCCGCCGAATTCCTTAATATTGCTCTTTACCCACTGAAGGGCCGCAATCATATCCATCAATCCATAATTGCCCGCCGCGCCATTCGCTTCCTTGGCGAGGTCTTCTGTCACCAGAAATCCAAAAACACCCAACCGGTAGTTGATGGTGACAAGCACCACTCCTTTGAGGGGAAGAAAGTCGCCGTTATGCCGAGGCTCGGAGCTGGCTCCGCCGGCGAAACCACCACCATGAATCCAGAGCATTACCGGCAGGTTGCTTTTGGCTGTAGCTTCGGCGGGAGCATAAACATTCAGGAACAGACAGTCTTCGCTACCTTCACCATCCTGGAAAATCATGTCGGCAAAGACGGCATTCTGGGCGCAATGCGCGCCAAACTTCGTCGCATCTCGTTCGCCTGTCCATTTCGTAGGTGCGGCAGGGGCCTTCCACCGCATGTCGCCCACTGGAGGTGCCGCGTAGGGAAGACCAAGAAATGCCTTTACCTTGCTGTCATTGATTGTCTTGCCGCGAACTTTGCCTTGCGCGGTTTTCACGACTAGAGATTCAGCGCGGGTAGAATTAGAAAGTCCAAGCATCAGCGCCAACGCCATGAGACCGCACACAACTTTCGTACTGATTTGCATCATGCAATCCTCCGCGCAATACCTTACAGAACCTCACATTTATACACAAGCCTTGTACATACAGTCTTGGATTTTCCATGCGACATAAAACCGAAGAATGAGATCCTAAGCCGTCAGCCGACCTTTTTCACAAACAAGATTAAAGCTCCCGAAGGATGAGGATTCAACCTACCCTGAGGCATTTGTGCCAGTTCTTTTTCAGTGATTTTTAGATTGCTACAGTCCAAAGAACTGAGAGCCTGAGGTCCGGGACTGACCACGATGGTCTCTTGCTGACCAGACTGAACACATAACGCATGGCCCCAAGCGTCTGTTCTCTGCGACAGAACGATTCACGATGCCGTTGTGCTGCTTTCCCATTTTTCTGATTTCTGCTCTCCCTTGCGACCAACATCAGCAATATCCAGAGCAGCGCTATTATCAAAAGACCCCGCAAGCGCTCCAACGTGACAAGAAATACTTCGAGACCGGCACGCGTGGCAGCAAGCGAGGAAAGCGCAGGGAAAAACCAGACTGCATCAGTTTGAGCATTGTGCGAAGCAAGTGCTTTTTGGGCCGACGCGCCACGGCTCCAGCCGCCTTGCGGCGAGGCACCCAATTTGCTCCTTACTTCTGTCAGCGAATTCCCACTTAAGTTGAAGACCGTGCGGCTCTCACTGAGTCCTTTGGCAGACAGAGTCGCTGTGCCGCTCTGCCGATCAGAGCCAGCCACCGAAATCACATTGCCCGTGAGAGTGACATCTCCGACCGATGCCCCGCCAGTCATAGCCGTTATGGCTTGATTGGCGATCGTTAGCGCTTGGATATTATTTGCGGGGTTGCTTTGAGCAAAGGCGAGAGAAGCACTCAGCAAAAGAAGGGAAACCGTGAAGCGAGCCATAGTGGCTCCTCCTGAAAATTTCAAGTCCCCCCTCAGAGACTGCCGACTTGTGCGACAGAATGTAAGGTAAGTACCTTAATAGGTCAAGTGAATTTTCGATCAAACCTTGATTCAATTACCTGCGGGATTTCCTACGAGAAGAATCGCAATGGCAGTTTTGAAGGAACGATTTGTTCAAGTTTCGGGCCAGGTTCAAAATCGCAATGGGGTCATACATCTTAAGGCGCAAGCAATAAGCTCTCTTGCAATCAGCGAGGCGGAAACGTCATCGCACGATTTCCATTAAACCGCCGGAGGCACAGAAATGAACGAACTAGTTAAATTAACTTGCTGCATTTGTGGCAATGGCGTAGAGCAGAATGACTCAGACGCATATACGCTTCAAGTGACTAAGTTCGGCACGAAATCGCCGGCAGCAATCTGGGCGCATGGTCCGTGCCTGCGCAAGGTTATTCCAGTTGTAGGTGAACAAATACTATCGTAGTATTCATTCGCCGATAAAGTGGTGTGACACAGAACAACATGAGTGTTTTCAAGACATGGTACGAGGAGTGGAGTCACAATCGCGAAGCGCTCCTCGCAGACGCTTGGCGAATCGTAGAGGGTCAAGTTAAATTTTTCGAACAAAGGAACGCATTTTTTGAAAAGTTGATGTTGTTTGCGACGGGCAGTTTTGCGTTGAGTTTGACGTTTCTAAGCACGTTACGCGGGCACGCTGCCCAAGGCCAGCCATTAAACGCACTCTGGTGTTTGGAATTTGCTTGGATACTGATGCTCACAAGTGGTGTATGTAGTGGATTGCATAATCTGCATCGAACATACAGCTCAGAAAAATTTTATAACGGCGCAAGCAAGAAGCTTCTGGGTGTTCGTTGTACCATCATCCAAGTCCAGATGAATAAACTGGCAGCGCAGGCGAATTCTAGCGATGAATCCTCGAATAAGGAACAGATTGAAGGCGGGGCATCCCAACTAAAACAAATCACAGATGACACGGTAAAAGACGCTGAGGGTTTGTTTCAGCAGGCGAATGATTCTTCCGGTAAAGCTTCGAAACTCGCCAATACTGCTGTTTTGTCACTCGAAGTCGGATTTATTTGGCTTCTCGTGTTTGCGATCAAAAATGCCGCTCTCTTGTAACCTTACTTTTGAAAATATCCCAGGTGCCATAAACGAATCAGTGAGGTTATTCCCAAGGACAGAAATGCCATTCCTAACATCGTCATTGGCAGACCAAAGTCGTAGTTCATAATCAGCGTGTGGACAAAAGCAAGAAGCCCGAGCAGGGTGAAAAATAGCGCCAGAAAAATCAGCACGTATCGCATCGCCGAAAAGCTTACTCCTGTCGGTACTTTGGAAGCAATGGCGTAGCGATTCGCCTAACCATTACACCGGATAGTATTTGTCACCGTTCTTCTCTAAACACTCAACGAGCCTGCCAAATACTTCTAGCACGGCTGTCTCGTATGACTTGAAGTCGTCCGCTGTGACGTACAAGTCTTATCCACCCAAAGGTGAACGAATTCTAGAATTCACAGGATCACCTGCTTGAGCCTCGCGGTGGAATGGAGGGTATTCGAATACCTTCTGGTTTATTTTTCGCCACTCCTTTGCGGAGCTCCCTTCGCCGTGTCTGAGATAGCTTCATTAGAAGAACAATTAAATGGTGCAAGTTCTTTTCGCGTCGGGCTAGATTCATTTATGCGCTTCGTGAACGCATGCTCCTAGATGTAGCATCGGCGTGGAAGCTGGCAAATCCTGAGCAAAAGCTACGTGTTCAAAATTTTCTATTTGAAAACGGTTTGCGCTACTCGCAAATTAAGAAGATTTAACATCCTAATCCATGCTTATTGAATGTGACGGAAAGCTTTGTTTCAAAAACTGAGTGGTTGGCGACCCCGACGGGATTTGAACCCGTGTTATCGCCGTGAAAGAACCCGGTTAACAAGTAACTGATTGAAAATACGCGACGCGGGTGGCTCCCAAAAGCGTATCAAGTAGCGGTTGGAAACAATTCGTGGACCATGATTGGATCACTCTCCTAACGTACTGCCATGTTGACCAAGCCATGCCGCCAGTTGATCAGATTGCTGAGTTTTTAGATCAACGCAGTAATTGATTACTTCTAGAGACTGTTTTAGCTTGCGTTCAGCAGAGGGCACTTTGTGAGCAGTAAAGAAATCTTTCACTTGATCGCGCAGACCGGCATCACAGAATGCGCGTGAAAATTGCACGATATCCACGCCGACAGTCGGTCCACCGCGTTTTTCAACTTCTGGCCAGTGCGACTGAATAAAGTCCCAGGCTTGTTTCGAAGCTGCGGGATTAACCATGACCCGCCCGAGCAAAAGGCCTGTATCCTGCGAGCGAACGTCGGGCGAGATTGCATACTGCAACGTCCGATCGATCAGCATGGGGTCGGAGAACCGCGCCAGCGCCCGTTGCCGATTGTAGAACTGCTCTGGAGACTTTGCTGACTTCATCCGTTCCTGGATTTTTTCATAAAGATCAGCATTACCATTTGCTGCTGCGACATTGAGCGCTGCAGTTGCCAGTTCCTGAGGCACTGAGCCAGGATTGTCGAGCGCCTGTTCGGCTAACTTATGCGCCATGCTTTGTGCTTCAGGATCGTGAGCGATATTTCCCAAGGCCTCTAACAATCGCGCGCGCAATTCTTGTTGTGCATCTGTGTCGGTTGGTTTAGGTTCCCAGCCAACATCTTTTGCGGCCGGACTTAAAAGACCGTGAACCCAAAGCTCGAAGGCTTGTTTGTCTTTATCATTCACCAGATCATCGCTGATAGCTTGCAATCGTAAGATCAGCTCGGCTAGAACTGCGTTATTGCGATCGGACTGCAGGCGGCTTGCTAGCGCCATGAAGTCGCCGATCGGTTCGCGCCCGACACGGACAGAAGACCATGTGTCGGTTAACAACATGATTCGTTCTGCTGGAGTCAATGCTGTCTCAACAACTTTACCGAGATTAAGTACGTCGTTAGAGGTATATCCAGTACGGTAATAACCTACTGCATTGGCATTAGCAAAGACCCAGGGTGAGCATCCTTTCAGAGTGAATTGTTCTTCTTTTTTGCTAAATAAGCGGCAATCTCTTGCGTTAGAAGCATCTTTCAAGCAGACAGGAATTACCCAAAGCTCATTATTTTCTGTGTTTCCCGCTTCTAATTTAGAACGGTCATAAAAGTAGCGTTGTTGCTCAAGCGAAACTGTCTGCGCATCGCCTGAGCATTGCGTTTTAACACTCACAATTGGTGCGCCCGGCTGCTCGACAAACGTGGGCATGATTTTGTCCACGGGCTTTTTAGAGGCTTGCGCGAGATCGCCCCAAAAATCAGCAGCAGTTGCATTAGCGTACTGGTGTTTTTTGATATAAACGTTCACCCCTGCTTCAAATGTTTTGGGGCCGAGATAAGCCTCGAGCATGCGTAGAACCGCTGCGGTTTTGCCATATGCGATTCCGTCAAATAGCTCTTCGATCTGTGCAGGAGTCTCGGCCGCCTGATGAATGGGGCGCGTATTTTCGAGAGAGTCAACGTTCAGCGATTGAGTAGTATCGTGTGCATCGTCAAGCTCAAAGTGCCATTCGGGTTTCCATTCTTCAATTGGCTTGCTCGACATCCAGGTAGCAAAACCTTCATTGAGCCAAATATCGTCCCACCATTGCATAGTCACGAGATCACCAAACCACTGGTGCGCCATTTCGTGGGCAATGACTGAAGCTACTTCTTTTTTGGTTGTCACTGCGGCATGTTTGTCGTCGAGCATGAGCAAAACTTCGCGATAGGTGATCAGGCCGGTGTTTTCCATGGCGCCTGCGGCAAAGTCTGGCAGGCCAAGCATATCGAGTTTTCCGTAAGGATATTTAATCCCGAAATAACGGTTGTAGTACTGCATGATGTGCTCAGCAGCATCGAGGGCAAATGTAGCCAGCTCTTTTTTACCGGGCATTGTATATACGCGAATTGGAATGCCGTCAGCTGAACCTTCTAGATATTCAAAATGTCCGACAGCAATGGCAGCGAGATACGAAGACATTTTTGGCGTAGTGGCGAAATGTACGGTGTGCTTGCTTTCGCCCGGGCCAGGCGAATCAGTAAGAACTTTACTGTTGGAAAGCACCGTCATGTCTTTATCGGCGACAACTGTGATATTAAACGTGGCTTTGTAAGCAGGTTCGTCGAAACATGGAAACGCACGCCGTGCATCGGTAGATTCAAATTGAGTTACCGCATACTTCTGACCTTTTTCATCATGGCCAAGATAGAACCCGCGTAGTTCATCGTTAAGAATCCCTGTCAACTTAATAGAGATCGTCGCCGGGCCAGCCGCCAGTTGATTTTCGAACGCGAGCGTTACCATCTGCTTTTCTTTATCAGTAGTAACTTTGGCCTTCTGAGTTTTGCCGTCGCTTGTGATGCTTACATTATGAAAATCAATATCGATCGAGTTCAGTACGATCTCAGAGGTAGGCTTGAGTACTTTTATCTTGATCGTTTCTTCCCCGGCAAAATTATTGTTCGTGAAATCAGGCGTAAAGGTCAGCTTGTAATTTTCCGGGACAGCAAGCTTAGGCAGACGCTGCGCAACGCTAAAGGTTGCGAGAAGAAAAAAAGTGCAAATTAAAAGAAATTTGGATTTCATAGTGACCTCGAACCAAAGTGACTCTATCGCGCAGGTTTATAACTGCGCACTAGGAGAACGGCTTAACGTTAGCCTGACTGATGAGAAACCATCTCACCATTAGCAACCGTAAATGCACACCGATTTGAACCGATCCAATAAGGGATTTCGCGGTAATCTTTGACATCAAAAGCTGCAAGATCGGCGTCTTTGCCAGGCTCAATTGAACCTTTGCTTTTCTGAAGTCTCAATGCCCATGCGCCATTGATTGTCGCTGCTGTAATGGCTTCAGCCGGAGACATGTTCATCTGTGTACAGGCAAGCGAAAGAATAAAAGGCATGCTATCTATGGGAGATGATCCCGGATTGAAATCAGTTGCCAATGCCACCGGCGCTCCTCCGTCAATCAATTTGCGAGCAGGAGGATATTTGACGCCTAAGAAGTAGTTAGCGCCAGGAACCAGGGTCGCGACCGTAGTGTGTTTAGCAAGCAAACTTATGTCGTCGTCAATCACATGATCCAAGTGGTCGAGCGATGCTGGATGGAATTGCAGCAGCGGCCCTAGATCTGTATGGCTCAATTGCGAGACGTGAGCGCGAACATCCAGGCCATTTTCGCGAGCGGCTGCAAAAATTTTCTGCGTGTCATCGAGTGAAAAGGCGCCGCGGTCACAGAAAACATCCACGAACTGGGCCAGCTTCTTTTTGGCAACTGCTGGAATCATCTCTTTACAGACGAGTTCAACATAATTTTGTGAGCAGGTTTTGTACTCTTCTGGAATGACATGTGCGCCTAAAAAAGTCGGGGCGACCGTACCCGGCCAGAATGAGGCTGCATTTTGAATAGCTTCGAGAGATTTGAGCTCTGATTCCAAAATCAGACCGTAACCAGATTTCGCTTCGACCGTGGTTGTTCCGTGGCTTGCGAGGTCTTTCAAAATGCTCAGGATTCTTTCGCTTAGGTCGCGCTTTGTTACTTTGCGAACACTTTCAACACTGGATTGAATGCCGCCTCCGGCCTGCGCGATCTCTTCGTAAGTCGCTCCCGCAATGCGCTTTTCAAAATCAACGAGGCGTGGCGCGATGAATGCGGGGTGCATATGGGAATCAATAAATCCGGGCAGGACGACTTTGCCGGAGCAGTCAATTTCTATGATTTTTTTGCGCAGCTTTTTGATCGCGGGATCGCGCAAGGCATCTTTGGTTTTGCCAACAGAAATAATTTTGCCGCCCATGTAAAGGACGGCAGCGTCTTCGATGATTTTGGGTTCTTTAAGGTCATTGCCGCGACGCGGGCCGGTCTGTCGAGACGCGGATTGTAGAGTGAGAAGCTGGCCGATGTTGGCCAGCAACAACAGTATTTGAGGATTACGTTTTGCAGACACGTACTAGCAGTCTAGCGTTTCGGATTCTTTTGGGGAATAGTTCAGCCTAGCCAGGGGCTGTCGTCATATCCCAATCGGATTACAGTCATCACTACTCACTGTCAGATGTCGTCGGTATACATAACATGTTAAATCTGGAACTTTGTTTCTGCCTGTGGGGTCTGCATGTATATGGAGATGCCGTCCTCAAGATGGGTCGGTTTGGGAGTTCTCCTAACTGGCACAACATTGGCCATGAGTTGCTGGCTTTGGCTGTCGACCCGAAAACTTGTTCCATTAGACGCTCCAATATCGCTGGCACGCGGGCATCTCAAATCCCAAGAATTCAGCATTAACCTTGATTCGGGTTATTACATCGAGATTGAGGTTTCCAAAACTCCATCCCTAGATAGGCTTCATTGTTTTATGTGGGGATGCTACGACACGCCATCAATTATTAATGCGCATTGGAAGTTATCAAATTCTGGTCAATTGGAGCTGGTTGGAAGCAGCAATGACACCAATGGCGCGTCAGGAAATCTCGGCACTTGGCCGCGATATTGGGTATTTCCGAAGCTCCGGGGGACATCACACGCTTGACATCGAGTTGCTGTCTGATGCAAGTATTCTAAACGTTGGAAATCCGAGATTAAAAATTGAAGCCGATGGAGAAGGTTATAACCGTCTAGGACGCCTGTATGATCAGATCTTTATCATTCCTGTCTTATTGGTAATAGCTGGTGGAACCCTTATATTGTTGGACACGAAAAAGAACACTGAAGCATTCCCTGAAATCCCGTCTAGCTGTATCCCCAGATTATCAAGAGCGCTTTTCTTCCGTTTTAAACGGAGGACATTCATTTCGGGTCTGCCGTCCTTTGCTCTTATCGCAGCACTTGTACTGCTACTACTATTTGTGCCACTTTGGATCGTGACATTTTGGGACCTGCCTTCCAAAGGAATTGCGGTGTTACTTTCTCAACAGAGGCGCGAGCTAACGCCAAGTGGCGAATTGCTCGATCCGCTAGTTCTTAAAATTGATAAACAATCGCGCTGGTTCTTGAACGATGCATCTGTGGTGCCTGAACAACTGCCTAGCGCTTTAACACAGGCTCTCAGCAAGCGTAAGGATTGGTACGTCTATTTCGATGCCGATCCAACGCTCTCTTTTGATGTGGCCGCGAGAGCCATTGACGTCATACGCAAATCGCGCGCTAAGGTCATTCTCGTTACACCAAACACACGTAACATGATGATGTCCGATCGAACCTTGGTTCCAGCCTTAAATCGTGCAGAAGCACAGCAGTTGTCAGAACTCATGTGCCGCCAATTACCAAACGTCAGCACCATTCTCGAAAACATTTGGGTCCAGTCCTCAGAAATCATGCCCCCGCAAGAACCAATTGTCACCGACGATGTTTATGACGCCTTAATGCGTCTTGGGCCTTATTCTCTTTCTTGCCTCATAAAAAAGTTAGCTGATACGCGATGGATGCCTGATCCGCGTTCGGAGCCCCTTCTTGGCGTTCCCGTTGTTGGAGATGTTGCCTACATGATCTTGGCGGATAAAGGTGTAAAAGATCTTCTCCCTACGCTCGCCCATCGAAAGCCCGAAGACCTTAGAATGGATGACTACTTCTTGTGGCCTGGCATTGCGGATCACCGCAAACGATTGCAAAACGCCGTGTCCGAATGGGCAATCAAACATCCGGATTGCTGTGGTAAACCGCCTGTAATTCGTAACACTGCGCCATCCACACTGAAATCGAAAATGTCTTCGCTTGAACTGGACAAAGCCCGGAGAGAATTTTCGCTGCTCCATCTAGGAATGAGTACAACAGACGTTTTACGAATAAAGGGCAAGCCTGACGCGATAGATACAAATGCTGATAATAGCGACCATTGGCACACGAGTCTACTCGGCTTCTGCGCGAACAACCATAACGAGAAAACTGCCTACATCTACTTCACCGAGCGTTGGGCCGATGAAATCGACAGACGAGATCCATTACGTGATCGGTATGTGATCGTTTTCTTTTCGGCAGAAAATAAGCTCATTCGTATATTCTCCAATGTCGCCGTGATTCCTCCAATGTTTCCCTCCAATGAGGTTATCTGGGAGCGGCTCATGTGGGGCGCACCCGCAAGAACTAATGCTGACATAGCACAGTAGAATCATCCCATCGGTATCTTTACATCATTTTTCTCTGCAAACTCCCTCGCCACTTCATATCCCGCGTCCACATGCCGGACAATTCCCATGCCCGGATCGGTTGTCAGCACGCGCTCAATGCGCTTTGCCATCGCATCAGTTCCATCGGCGACGGTGACCTGGCCTGCATGCAATGAATAGCCGATGCCGACGCCTCCTCCGTTGTGAATGGAGACCCACGAAGCTCCGGCGGCAGTATTAAGCAGTGCGTTGAGCAAAGGCCAGTCGGCAACGGCGTCGCTGCCGTCTTTCATGCTTTCGGTCTCGCGGAAAGGAGAAGCCACCGAGCCGCAGTCGAGATGGTCGCGGCCCATCACGATAGGCGCTTTGATCTTTCCTTTTTTCACGAGATCGTTGATAGCGAGGCCGAACTGTGCGCGTTCGCCATATCCGAGCCAGCAGATTCGTGCAGGCAGGCCCTGAAACTTGATTCGTTTGCGAGCAAGGTCAATCCAGCGGCGAAGGATTTGATTTTCAGGGAAAAGCTCTAAAACTAAATTATCAGTAACCGTAATATCTGAAGACTCTCCCGATAACGCCACCCAGCGGAACGGTCCTCGACCTTCGCAAAATAGAGGACGGATATATTCTGGAACAAAGCCGGGAAAATCATAGGCGTTCTTAACACCGCGCTGAAAAGCAAAAGTCCGGATATTGTTGCCGTAATCGAAAGTCACCGCGCCCATCTTTTGCAGACGCAGCATTCCTTCTACGTGACGAGCAATGGAATCCAAGGAACGCTCTTCGTATCCACGTGGATCGCGTTGGCGTAGCTCCAGCGCTTCGGCCAGCAACATTCCATTCGGAACATATCCGTTAAGCGGATCGTGTGCTGAAGTCTGGTCGGTGAGAATGTCAGGCAGCACACCGCGCTCCGCCATCTCGGGAATCACGTCGGCGCAGTTTCCTACCAAACCGACAGAAACATTTTCTTTTTTGCGGATTGCATTCTTCAGAATGCGCAGCGCTTCATCAAGCGTGGTGACCATGAAGTCGCAGTAACCGGTCTTCAGGCGCTTTTTGATGCGCTCAGGATCAACATCAATCCCGAGAAATGCTGCGCCATTCATCGTGGCTGCGAGCGGCTGAGCGCCTCCCATGCCGCCCATACCGCCACTCACAATTAATTTTCCAGAAAGATCGCCGCCAAAATGTTTTTCTCCAGCCGCGGCAAAGGTTTCAAACGTTCCCTGCACAATTCCCTGTGAGCCGATATAAATCCATGAACCCGCCGTCATCTGTCCGTACATCATCAGTCCGGCGCGCTCGAGTTCGTTGAATTTCTTCCAGTTCGACCAGTGGCCGACGAGATTGGAATTGGCAATCAGCACCCGCGGAGCATGATCGTGCGTTTTAAAGATTCCGACAGGCTTACCGGATTGCACCAGCAACGTTTCATCATTCTCAAGATCTTTCAGTGAACGAACGATGGAGTGGTAGGCCTCCCAGCTACGCGCAGCGCGTCCGGTACCTCCATAAACCACAAGATCACGCGGGCGTTCAGCGACCTCTTCGTCGAGATTGTTCATCAGCATGCGCATGGCAGCTTCCTGCTGCCAGCCCTTGCAGGAAAGCTGATTGCCTCGAGGCGCTCGGATGGGCGTATATGCAGCAGTAGAAGTAATTTCGGTCTCGAGCGGCATGTTTCAGATATTAGTTCTTTGGGCAAGACAACTTCAAATAGGGTAGGAAATCGGGAAGAATCGTGAAGGCAACAAAACCTCCATTGCTGTCCCGGCCGCTTTGCCAGCCGTCTAGATGAAAGCTATATCGTCACATTTTATTACAGAATGTTTTAAAAACTTTTTGTCATCATGCGCGGGAAAATCAGTTCTGTAATGTGCGCCGCGACTTTCTTCCCGAGCCAGAGCAGACTTTGCTACAAGCATTCCGGAGGTATGAAGGTTTCTCGCTTCCCACGCTCTTCTATTTTTGGGGTGCTCCAGTTTGTCCTGCATATGGGCCAGCTTGTGCAGAGTTTGCTTCAACCCCGCTCCCGTACGGACGATTCCTGCCCCCTGCCACATGGAGCTCTGAATATCGCGAATGTTTGCCTCTGCATCTGACGCGACATTATTTGTTGCATTTGTGCTTGCAGTCTTTGATCTCGTTTGCAAAGTGCGTAACTCACCGCGCATCACATGGCCTGCTTCTGCGCCAAAAACCAAACCTTCCAGCAGAGAATTGCTGGCGAGCCTGTTGGCGCCATGCACGCCGGTAGCAGCGGCTTCTCCGGCGGCGTACAAGCCAGGCAGGGAGCTATGCGCCTGAAGATCAGTGCGAATGCCGCCCATTGCATAGTGCGCTGCTGGACGAATAGGAATCAGCTCAGTTGTGATATCAATGTTGTATTGCAGGCAAGTTGAATAAATCCGGGGAAAGCGTTTTTTTATGTGCTCGCCATCAAGGTGCGTCAGGTCTAAATAAACCACCGGCTCGCTGGCGCGGCTGACTTCAAGCTCATGAACGATGGCCCGGGCAACGACATCGCGGGGCGCAAGTTCTGCCATTGGATGATGTTTGGGCATGAATCGCAGCATTGCATCATTGCGCAGGTAGGCTCCTTCTCCGCGCAACGCTTCAGAAAGTAAAAATCGCGGTGCTTTTTGCAGATAAAGCGCTGTGGGATGGAATTGAATAAATTCCATATCGCTGATCTCTGCACCCGCGCGGAATGCCATGGCAACACCATCGCCTGTGGCCACACTGGGATTTGTGGTGCTGCTGTAAAGCTGGCCAAGTCCTCCTGAAGCAAGCAAAACTGCCGATGCGTCTATCAGCTGTAACCCGCCTTGTTGGTTGAGAAGTTGAATGCCGCAAACGCGGCCGTCATTGATTTGGAGATCAGTAGTGAATTCAAATTCGCAAACAGAAATGTTCGTTAGCGTTTGGACTTTGGCATATAAAGCTCGCGCGATCTCGCGCCCTGTAGAATCGCCGTGTGCATGAAGAATTCGGTTGCGGCTGTGTGCTCCCTCGCGGCCAAATGCCAGCTTGGTGCCATTGCGATCAAACTGCGTGCCCCATTCGATAAGCTCTTCGATGCGCGCGGGGCCTTCTTCTACAAGGACCTTAACTGCCTCTGGATTACAAAGCCCATCACCAGCATTTAACGTGTCTTGATAATGAAGTCCGATTTCATCTTCATCGCTGAGCGCGGCAGCAATACCGCCTTGCGCCCACTGCGTGTTCGAGTCAGTCACTTCTTTTTTTGCCAGAACGACAACGCGGCCTGCCGCAGCTAGCTCAATGGCCGCCCTAAGTCCTGCAACGCCAGCTCCGACGACAATAAAATCGGTTTCCGAGGGTGCGCACTTCATCAAGAAAAAATGGTAACACGCTGCACGAACAGAGCAGGGTGATGAAGTACGTTATGATGGAAAGCTGAGAATGAGACGGGTCAGAGTTTCTACTTCGCCACGCACCTATGAAGTGATTATCGAGCACGGTTTGTTGGGCCGGGCAGGAGCGTACCTGCGCGAACTTCTCGAAGATCGCCAAAAATTATTTGTAATAGCTGTTCCTGTCGTTCGCCGCAAATGGGGCAAGAAGTTAATGGCTTCATTAGCTGATGCGGGATTTACTGCAAAATTTATTGAAATGCCTGAAGGGGAGCGCTTTAAGCGGCTGGCTACCCTCGAAAAACTGGCAGAGGAGTTGATTCGCGCCGGTGCGGACCGCGATGTAACGTTGTTGGCTTTCGGCGGTGGCGTTGTCGGCGATGTCGTTGGATTTCTGGCTTCCGTTTATATGCGCGGCGTAGATGTTGTGCAGATTCCTACGACTGTGCAAGCGCAACTGGATGCTGCTATCGGCGGCAAAACTGGCGTCAATCTTCGAACCGGCAAGAACCTTATCGGTACGTTTCATCAGCCACGTGCAGTGTTGGTAGATCTTGCAACACTCTCAACATTGCCTGAGCGTGAATTTCGTTCTGGTATGTATGAAGCCCTCAAGGCTGGAGTGATTGGCCGTCCAGAATTATTTGTTGAGTTTGAGCGGCTAAAAATCGAAGAACTACGTAGTGATCTCGCGCTACTGGAAAAGATTGTTGCCGAGTCAGTGGAGTTGAAGGCAGAAATTGTCTCAGCGGATGAGAGAGAAGGAGATCTGCGACGAGTCCTAAATTTCGGCCACACGATTGGTCACGCGCTCGAAGCAGAGACCCAATATAAACATTTTCTGCATGGAGAGGCTGTGGCCTGGGGCATGATTGCCGCCGCCCACATTGCTGAGGTTACCGGCAAGTTAGACTCCACTTCTGCTAAGCGTATCCGGAACGCTGTATTAAGACTCGGCCCGCTGCCAAAAGTAAAAATAAAAACTCAGAATATTCTGAAGCTTCTACTCGCGGATAAAAAAACGCGTAGCAGAGTAGTTCATTTTGTACTGCCACGTGAAATTGGCAAGGTTGAAGTTGTAAAGAATGTTCCGCAGGAAGTGATCGTACAAGCACTGAAAATAATCCAGCAGTTATCAAATTAAGCAAATCATACATTGACCATCTCGCACAAAACCACAACGCTGGGTGCCGCTCCTGAAGGGGCAAAAGACCCGCAATCTGCTGCGCGGGCTGTGCGCGAGATGTTTACTTCCATTGCACCGCGTTACGATCTGCTGAATCATGTTCTCTCCTGTAATGTTGACCGGTTGTGGTGGCGAAGCACTGCGCGAGCCTTCCGGCATATTTTGAATAATCCAAATGCCCAGGTGCTCGATCTTTGTTGTGGCACGGGAGATATGGCTTTTGCTTTACGGGCCGCAGGAAATCAATCCGCCAAAATTCTCGGTGCAGATTTTTCTTACGCCATGCTGGAACGCGCGGGGCAAAAATCTGCTGGGACATCTCTTCGCTGGATTGAAGCCGACGCGCTACAGCTTCCATTTCCTGACGCCAGCTTTGACTTAGTAACTTCTGCATTCGGCTTTCGCAATCTTGCTGATTACAATGCTGGCCTGCGCGAAATCCTTCGAGTTCTTCGTCCCGGTGGCGAGTGCGGAATTTTAGATTTCAGCGCACCACGTGGAATATTGGGTGTAGCCTACCGCATTTACTTCAAACATATTTTGCCCAAAATCGGCACTTTGATTTCGGGGGTCAGAGGCCCATACGCATATCTTCCAGCATCAGTCGAACGATTTCCGGAACCGAAAGAGATGATTGAACGCATGAAGCATGCGGGTTTCCGCGAGGCTTCGTGGACGCGTTACACGTTTGGAATTGCGGGTCTTTACCGCGCCCTAAAATGACTACGAAGATGCGGCTTTTTCAGTAATTCGGATAGATTGTAAATATCATTTGCATTGACCCCACCGAAATATCGAAGCCCACTTTGATCCCAGCTTCCCGCATTGAAGGATAATTGTTTACCTGGGAGAACAGCGTGTCAATAGCGGGCTTTCGTCGCAGGAGCAAAGTACAAAACCGCGCAAAGCATTCTTACTGGTTCACAGTCGAATGTTCTGCATTCTGTACAGGCGCAGCACTAAAACTATCAATGAAAGCCTCTTCGACGGTGTGTTGAATAACGTTTTCATATTCCGCGCCCAGGAATTTTTGCAGGCGGTCGGTATTCATGAGGTATTCGGAAGTGAGATAGGGGATTGCCTCTGAAGGCACAGCCGAGAGTCCAGTCTTCCACATATAGCTTTGCATCAGGCGATAAATAGACTGGATGGGAACTCGTCTAGCTTTCGTATGGGCAAGGCTAATGGCGCGTTCGAAGGTCAGAGGTTCGCCTCGTCCTGCTACATTCAATATAGTGAGGCGCTGCGACTCCGGTTCGGTCCTCGCCAAAATGTAGGCAATGAGCCGCGCAACATCCTCAACGTGCACAAACTGAAGCCGATTTTCCAGGTATCGGTTTCCATATGGGAGCAGTAGAGGAATCCGCCTATCAAGTGCGTTCGCTTTTTGCTTTTTTGGTACTCCGCGAAATGCATCTAGCACATAATTTTCGACTTCCGCTCCCGCAAATATATTGGGCCGGAGCATAAATACACTGCATCCACGCAGAGAGGGAGCACGTTGCTGGACAACTTTATCGGCTTCAAGCTTGTGGGCGCCATAAAGTGAAGATTGTTGCGATAACGATAAGTTTTCAGCCGCCGGTTGTCCTAAGTTGGCCCCGTAAACTTCAACGCTGCTGGGATAAATAAATTTCTGAACAATGGATTCATCGCGGTTCGTTTCGGTGACCGCTTCCATTACACGCGCTGTTCCGGCGACGTTAATGTGCCACATGCGATCGGGATCAACTTCTGCACGTATGCGGTCCGCCACAAATGCCAGATGGACGACTACAGCAGGACGTACTTCACGCATGAAATACGTAAGTTCACGACAGGATGCTTCGTCCCCAAGATCGGTAGAGAGAAATTGCACCGGAACATCCGTTTCCGGCGATTTCAAATCCACGCCGATAATTTCGTAGTCTGAAAGCAGCGGTAGAAGACGAAGTCCTAGGGTTCCTGAGACGCCTGTAATTACGACAGTTGGCTTTAAGTCGCCCATTTATTTGGGAGCTGGTCCTTGAGTTGCCGCTGAACCCGGATTCCCCATTGGGGCTCGCGCGGCGGGCGGTCCCGAGGTTTTAAAGTAGCTGTCGTCGTAAGAAAGTTGAACAGAATGTTGGATTGCTTCCATGGAATTCTGCAACTCTTCATTTTGTAGATTGCCGCGGATTTCTTCTTTTACCTCTGCCAGGGGCAATGTATTTTTACTTTCAAGTTTGTAGATGAAATAGCCGTTGGGGGTATCAATTAAATCGGAAATTGTTCCGGGCTTCAGGTCAAAAACTGAGACTTGATCAGGAGGCAGGCTGCTGCGCCGAATTTTACCTAATTTTGTGCTGGGGGCTTCGATCTTCATTTCCGCTTTTTCAAGAGCTTCAGTTTGTAACTTTCCAAAATCTTCGCCTGCCGCTGCGCGGGTGTGGATCGAGTCTGCCTCGATTTTCATTTCAGCTGCGGAATCTGCCTGTTTTTGTTTTTCACTAGATGTATTCGCATCAGATTTGCTGTCTGATTCAGCTGGTTGTTTAGTCTTTGGGATGAAGATGCGGTCGAGGTTCGCTTCCTGAAACGAACTACTATTCTGGTTGTAATAGTCTTCAACTTGTTTGTCTGAAATCTTAGAAGCTTTGTCACGCATTTGTTTCGCAAACTCCTGCGCGAGCACCTGAATGCGCATCAACTTCATCATCTCTTCGAAATTTGCGGTACGGTCGAGTCCAGCTTCGTGCGCTTTATGAGCTAGCACCAGACCCATCGCATAACGGTCGGCAAATTGTTTTCGGGCTGCGGCTGGCATTTCGGGCTGAATCGCGTTGATGACTTTCTCAAATTCCGCACGCGTGATGGCAATTTTGCAGTCAGAAGAAGCAGGCTTAGTGTTGGTGGATATAGCTCCGGCTGGCTGGTTACAAAGTCCCTGAACAGTTACAACGGGCGTTTCTGGAGCGACCGTTGAGCCAGTTGTAGCGGTATTGGTTTTAGTTTTTGTACTGCCTACTTCAGTTGTAGTTTTTGATGGAGGCGCCGGTCTTTTCGTGGCTGGAGTTGTTTGCTGGGCCGACTGTGCCCAGGCAGATGCAACTAGAATTAAGGCTGCTAAGGTACTGCGTAACATACAAATCCTCTGTGTGTTTGAAAGCTGCATGCACTCAAAATCCTAGCATAGCAGCTAACACATTCTAATGACTGACCAGAGTCGAAGGTATTACCGCAAGGACGTGAAATGACCAGTTGTTTGCTCCCATGATCACGCACTCGAAATGACAAAGGAACTAAGGATGAGCCACTGAACATCGAATGTGGATTCGCTGAGGCGTACTAATTGAGAATTTCATTTACAATCGCGGTTTATGTTCTATCGCTCCGACAATCGCACTCCTGATCAACTTCGGCCCATCAATATTATTCCTGGTTACATCAGCACAGCAGAAGGTTCTGTGCTTATCGAAGTGGGCAACACTCGCGTCATTTGCACCGCATCCATCGAAGAAACTGTGCCCGCATTCATGCGCAATATGGGCAAAGGGTGGATTTCCAGCGAGTACAGCATGCTTCCTCGCTCCACACTGACGCGCACTCCGCGTGAAGTCAGCAAAGGCCGCCAAAGCGGTCGCACTCACGAAATTCAGCGGCTCATCGGACGTTCGCTACGTGCTGTAACCGATTTGCAGCGGCTTGGGGAGCGAACTATTTGGGTGGACTGTGACGTAATTCAAGCAGATGGAGGCACGCGCACGGCTTCGATTACGGGAGCATTCGTTGCTGTAGGTCTAGCTATGGAAAAGCTTGTGGAAGCTGGAACATTGACGACTGCTCCGTTGAAAGACTACGTTGCCGCTGTAAGCATTGGAATTGTGGACGGAGAGATTCTGCTCGATCTTTGCTACGAAGAAGACTCCCGTGCGGATGTGGATATGAACTTCGTGATGACGGCAGGAAATAAATTAGTAGAAGTGCAAGCAACCGCCGAGCATCAGGTATTTGATCAGCAGCAGCTTGCCAAGATGATGGCTATGGCTTCACAAGGAGTGCAGGCACTGATTGCAAAACAACAGTCCGTATTAGGATCGCTAACTTTGCTTCAGTAGCCCATTAATGTGCTGTTTGCTGTTTCTTTAGCTCCGCTTCAAATGCCGCCTGTGACGTCTCCAGATACTTTTGATATCCATCCGGATCAACAAAAGGATCCGGAAAAGGATGTACCTTCAAAGCAGCCTGCTTTTGCTGCAAGGAATAAAGGAAACCGTGCGCTCCCAGGAAAATATCACAGGGCAAAGAGTGCAGGGTCTTAAAAGTATTTTCGTAGTCAGCCACAATATTTGGATACTTTGGATTATTCACCAGTTGATATCCGGGGAATGCGGTACTGCATACAAAGACAATTTGATAACGTCGCCCCGCATCATCGATTGTTGTCGTCCATGTCGTACAACCTTTTGTGTGCCCAGGTGTGATGTGCGCGATCAGTGTTGTGCCGCCTAATTCTACTTGCTGATGATCTTTTAGAATTTCATCAGCTTGCACTGGCGGATAAAGGTATTTACTTCCAAATGCAAAGTCGAGCTTGCCACCGCGCGCCATCAACTCAGCATCTGGACCGCTGACTATTAGCTTCGCACGGCTTGCGTCTTTAAGAGCTTTCAAACCACCCGCATGATCAAAGTGCGCGTGGCTATTCAATAAGATTTTTATATCTTGCACACGGAAGCCCAGTTTTTTGATGTTCGCTTCCACCATAGGAGCATTCTCTGGCACTCCGGCGTCGAGGAGGATGTTCCCTTTCGGTGTAACGAACAGATAGGAGGTCAGGTCAGCGCTGCCCACGTAGTACAAATTGCCTACGATACGGAATGGCTCGTTTGGCTGTGTCCAACTTGGCGGGACTTGTATGTCTGGTTGGGCCAAAAGCGAAAGAGGCGAAAATATAGTGACGAACAAAGCAATAGGGAGGCATTTTGTCGAAATAACCAAATGAATTCTCCTAATCAATGCTGATTAGATAAATATTCCCAAGCGAAACTTTTTCCTATGCACTTATTGATTCTCTACTTTGGTATTGCAAATCCATAACCGCGCATCAACTCTGCAATCTCTGGGGTTTTTAAAAAATTAAGAAATTCTTTCGCTATAGTTTTGTTTTGTGACGACTTTAAAACGACACAACCTTGTTCCATTGGCGGGTAATCCGCAGATGGAATTTCCGCGTAGCGGCCTTTTTCTTTCATTGCAGGAGCCAAAGCAAGAGAAAGCGCGACGATCCCCGTATCTGCTGCACCCGAAACAATAAATTGCGCGGTTTGGGAGATATTTTCACCTAGCACAAGTTTGTCGCTGATCCTGTCGTAAACATTCTCTTTTTTCATTGCCGCGACAGCAGCCTGCCCATAGGGCGCATGCTGAGGATTGGCGATAGCAATTTTGTGAATTGTCGGATCAAGCAATGATGAAAGACCCGAATTGATATTGAGCTTAGAATCGTTCGGGACCCAAATCACAATTCTGCCCACCGCATACTCGTAAAAAGTGCCGGGTTCGGTAAGCCCGGCGGCTTCCAATTTTTTCGGATAGTCCAGGTTTGCAGAAAAAAACATGTCAAACGGGGCATCATTTTGCAGTTGCGCAAAGAAATTGCCGGAAGAACCATAGCTCAGTTTTACGGTTTTTCCAGTCTGCTTCTGAAATCGCGCTGAGATGTCTTGCATGGCGAATTGCAGGTCCGCCGCGGCTGCAACCATGAGATCTTGCGCGGCACAACTCAAGCTGGCGAACAATATAAATACTAAGAGAAATTTAACTATTCGACGGTACATTTTGACATCCTAACAAGGTTGAAAACCGTTTGATCGCGGAAGCCCTTTTGGCTATGCCATTCTCCGCAATCACTTTCTTTCGTTTCTGCCTCTGACCATTTACAATAAAACCGTCCACTTAAAAAACTGAATATTGTAGCGGGTGTGCGTAATCTGCTACTTCAACCATCCATTGGAGGAATTGTTATGAAGCTTACACCTGGCAAGTTGGCCGGGCTGAAAAAAGTCTCAAATGAGCGGGGTGTAATTGCCGCCGCTGCTATGGACCAGCGCGGCTCCCTACAGAAGTCTTTGGCAAAAGAAAAAGGCGGAAATGTTGGCGACAGCGAAATGGAAGAATTCAAGTCCCTCGTGACCGAAGTGCTCACAAAATATGCCAGCGCCATTCTGCTTGATCCAGAATGGGGATTGCCTGCGTCGAAGCGCCGCGCAAAGAATTCTGGCCTACTGCTCGCTTATGAAAAAACCGGCTATGACAAGACCGGCCCTGGTCGTCTTCCAGATCTTTTAAATCACTGGTCGGTAAAGCGCTTGAAAGAAGCTGGCGCGGATTGCATCAAGATTCTTCTTTATTACACCCCGTTCGACCCAAAAGACATTAATGATCAGAAACACGCTTGGGTTGAGCGCCTTGGTGATGAGTGCCGAGCGAATGATATTCCATTTTTCCTCGAGTTTGTCGGATATGACGAGAGCCTTGACGAAAAAGGTCTTGAATATGCAAAGAAGAAACCGGAGATTGTCACCGAAAGCATGCGCGAATTCAGCAAAGATAAATATGGGGTTGACGTATTGAAAGTGGAGGTCCCGGTCAACACTAAGTATGTGGAAGGGCTGAAGTGCTTTGCCGGTCAGAAGGCTTACAGCAAGCAGGAGGCGATTGATCTGTTTCACAAAGCGGCCAGCGTTGCCACCAAGCCATTCATTTATCTTTCGGCTGGCGTAAGCAATGCTGAATTCACTGAAACACTCGATCTTGCTGTGGATACCGGAGTGAAGTTCAATGGGGTACTCTGCGGACGCGCAACCTGGAAAGACGGCATTCCCATTTATGCCAAAGAAGGTGCGATTGCATTCCGCAAATGGCTTGAAAGCGAGGGCGTAAAGAACATTAATAATGTGAATGAACGCCTGAAGGCTGCGACATCATGGCACTCTATCTACGAAGTTGAGGGTTCATTGGTCGGAGCATAGTTTTCATCCGTAAAAATTAAGCGTGCCAGATTTTCTGGCACGCTTTTTATAATGCCGGCTTCCTGCCGGACTTTCCGCACATTACCGCCGTGACGGCAGTGCTGCTTTAAATACTAAGCTGCTGCTTTTTCTTCAAAACGAATCAGCACTTTTGTATATCCTTCGATACGCTTATCGAATTTTTCATAAGCGTGAGGAGCATCGTCGATCTTGATGTGATGGCTCACAATTTTGCCGGGCGTTGCTTTGCCATTCACGATCAAATCACGTAAATACTCGTTATATTTTTTCACTGGAGCCTGACCACTCCCCATGGTGATTCCCTTATCAAAGAAATCAGCAATCGGAAATGGATAGATTCCCTTCTTTGTCTGATCATCTTTCGCGCCGGGGTCAGGAGCAATATACACTCCAATAATTCCAACACTTCCGGTTGCATTCACTACTTTTAAGACATTTTCTAAAACTTGCGTCGGTTTCTCTTTCGATGGATTGTTGTCATCGCGCGACTGGTAACCGACAGCATCAATGGCGCAATCAACGCCTTTCATCTTTTCTTCACCGGGCCGCAGACTTTGCTGAATTGCCTTGTTCTTCTTCCGCAATTCGAAAATCTGTTCTACGGGATCGCCCTTGCTGAAGTCCACAGGAATAGCGCCAAGTTCCTTAGCTTTTTCCAGACGTTCGGGAACAGAATCCACGACGTAAACTTCCGAAGCTCCTTTAATAAGAGCGCAATGTGCAGAGAGCAAGCCCACTGGCCCAGCTCCAAATATGGCTACAGTTTTACCTGCGCTTACACAAGCAAGCTCAGTAGCGTGGAATGCGGTTGGGAAAACATCAGAGAGCAGCAGGAAATCATCTTCCCACTTGTCTCCAGGTTTTCCAGGGAGTTTAAGGCAATTGAAATCAGCGTGAGGAACGAGGATAAATTCAGCTTGTCCTCCTTGATAAGGCCCCATACCGGCATATCCATAAGCCGCATGAGGCTCTTCGGGATTCATGGTCAGACAGGCTTCGGTATGACCACGATGACAGTTGAAACAGAATCCGCAGGCAATATTGAATGGCAGGACGACCCGGTCACCTTTCTTGATGCTGGTCACCGCTTCTCCTACTTCATCAATTACGCCCATGATTTCATGGCCGATAACAGTCCCTTTCTCAAGAGGCGTGCGGCCATCGTACATATGAAGATCGCTTCCGCAGATTCCGCTAGTTGTTACTCTTAAAATTGCATCCTTGGGAGATTGAATTTTTGGTTTGGAATGATCTTTTTACTGAAACTTTATGTAAACCTTCATAGGAGACTGCTTTCATTTCGACTCCATGCTTTTCAACGTTAAGACCCAGTAGTTATGATGAGTTGCTTTTATGCGGGTTTGCCACTTATAGGGAACAAAGATTTATGGTACGGCCTTAGGCGTCCTAATTACAGGAAACTTCTTAATGCAGACCCGTTATGCATACCCGCGGTGATAATGTTAGGACTGCATTAATATAACTACCATGCAGCAATATATATTTCATGACAAATAAGAACAGCACAGTCCTCATTACAGGAGCGTCAACTGGGATTGGATACGAACTCGCGAAGCTTTTTGCCCAGGACGGTTACGATCTGGCAATTGTTGCGCGCAGCGCAGCCAAACTCAATCAAGTTGCCGATGAACTTCAGAAACAATTTGGAATTTCTGTCAAACCTATAACACTAGACTTAAGTCTCCCCCCTGCGCCACAGGAACTATTTGATCAATTGCAGCGCGAAGGCATCACGATCGAAATTCTGGTAAATAATGCTGGCTACGCGAAGTATGGCGAATTTGCGGATATGCCGCTGGAAGACGCATTGGGGCAAATTCAACTGAATATTTCTGCGCTCACCGAGCTTACAAAACTTTTTTTGGGACCAATGCGAAAAAAACAATCCGGAAAAATTATGAATGTGGCTTCAACCGCAGGGTTTCAGCCCGGCCCGCTGATGTCCGTTTATTATGCAACTAAGGCCTATGTGATTTCGTTTTCTGAAGCATTGGCCAATGAGTTGCAAGGTTCTGGAATCATTCTCACATGCTTCTGCCCTGGCGCGACAGATACCGGCTTTCAGCATCGCGCCGGAAACCAGAATTCACGGTTATTCAAACAACTAGGCCCGATGGATGTAAGAACTGTGGCGCGTGACGGATATCGCGGCCTCATGAAGGGCAAGACGCTGGTCATCTCCGGATTTAAGAATAAGATGACAGCCTTCTCAGTGCGCATTGCCCCAAGAAAGCTTGCAACGCGGATTTCCCGCTGGGTTTCAGAAAAGACATAAATCCATGGCGGCTTCTGGCATACTGTTAAGGGAAATTTAGTATCCATTTCACTCATTGTTCGTCTAATCAACTTGCTAACTCAACATTCGCTCAAAACGTCCGCGGGGAACAGTTTTTTCATCGTCAGAAATTCTTCCCGTTCGCCGAAGCCGCTGGCATCTGTGATCGCGAAATATCTGCAATGGGTAGTAGTAATCTTCTTCATTGCAGCACCGGTCTGCGCGCAAACTTCCGGGTCTTCGACACAACCTTTAAAGCCACTGCCCCAAGATACAGGCGAGGCCGGGTTAAAGCAGATGCTGCGCAGGCTGAACACAACAGCGCGCCTTCTGCAAATTGACGCTCATCCTGACGACGAGGATGGCGGCATGTTGACGCTGGAAGCGCGTGGCCATGGCGCAAGTGTCATCCTGTTAACGCTAAATCGTGGCGAAGGTGGGCAAAACCGTATTGGCAGTGATTTTTCTGACGTACTGGGAGTTTTGCGCACTCTCGAGGTCAGCGCTGCCGACCAATATTATGGAATTGACCAACGCTTTACACGCGTGGCCGATTTCGGTTTCTCTAAAAGTCCCGATGAAACTTTCCAGAAGTGGGGTGGTCACGATGTGCCGCTGGCTGATATTGTTCGCGTCATCCGAACATTCCAGCCCGATGTGATTGTTGCAAGATTTTCCGGCACCAGCCGCGATGGACACGGACACCATCAAGCCTCCTCTATTCTCAGCCGTGAGGCATTTCATGCTGCCGCAGATCCAAACCGCTTCCCTGAGCAGATCAAAGAAGGACTTCATCCCTGGCAGGCAAAAAAGTTTTACATCGGCAACGTGTGCGGCTTTGGCAGCAATACTTGCCCAGATGAAAACTGGACTGTCCGGCTGAATACGGGAGACGAAGATTCACTACTGGGGGCTTCGTACATTCAGTTTGCGCTTGCCGGATTACGACATCAACTTTCTCAGGGAGTCGGTGGCTTTACGGCCCCGCCCGGCCCAAGATACAGCTTCTATAAACTAGTGGAATCACTTCTTCCTGAAGACAAAAAAACTTCAGGCCATGAAAGTGATTTTTTTGATGGAATTGATACCAGTCTCGCAGGATTAGCCATGCGACTTGAATCAGAGGAGCCTAAAGTTTCTTTTTTAAAGCCTGCATTAGGAAAAATCCAGGCAGAGGTTTCTCAGGCTTCGAGCTCAGCAAGTCAAAATGCTTCCGCAAACGCAGCTCTTCTAGCAGCTGTTCATGATCTGCAAAAAGTGTTGGACAAAATTCAAAAATCTTCGCTCGCTCCCGCAATCAAAGCAAGCCTCGATCTCGAATTAAAAACCAAACTGGAACAGGCACAACAGGCCGTGGCCCTGGCGACGGATACTTCTTTGCAAGCGACGGCAGAAGTGGCAGAAGGCTCAACTCCCAACAATGCATATTTGGCCATACCGGGTAGCAGCTTTAAAGTCGTAACACAACTATGCAGTCAGCAAAAAATTACAGATGCGAAAATTACCCTGGAACCACCTGCCGGATGGAAAATCCAAAAATTAAACGGCAACTCTAAGTCTGCCATGTTTGAGGTCACGGTTCCCGCAGACGCAAAATATTCTCGGCCTTATTGGCATCGAACGATTCCGGAGAAAGAAAGCGTCAATACAATTGATGACTCGAAGTATGTAACTCTTCCCTTTCCGCCGCCTCCGTTAAAAGCGCGTGCGGAATATGCATTTAATGGGCAATCGAGCGTAGTCGAGTCGTTGGTAACCGTTAAATATAAAAGTGGAGTTCAGGAAGGAGAACGTGCGCTAGCGGTGGCACCTGCGTTCTCCGTTATTTTGAAACCTGCTAACCACGTTTTCCCGGTGGCAGCCCAGACTTCTGCCAGCGTGATGGTGGAGGTACGTGCAACAGCGAACAATCCACCCACAGGAACACTCCGTCTTCAAATACCAGTCGGATGGAAAGCAGAACCCGCTGAATTACCTGTGCACTTGAGCACCGCAGGAGAAATTCAACAGTTTGAGTTTCAAGTTACTCCAGGTAGCGCCCATCAAGGCGATCTGCAAATCCGCGCAATTCTTAACGCTGGTGGTAAGCAATATGGAGAAGGTTACATCGTGGTTACTCGCGATGATCTCGGTACTTTTTATTACTATCAACCTGCAACCCAGCGCGTAAGCATGGTGGACGTGACTGTGCCGAAACATTTAAAGGTCGGTTACATCATGGGGGCAGGAGATGATATTCCTACAGTCCTGCAACAAGTTGGGATGAACGTGAACATCATTCACCCTGAGAAGCTGGCGAATGAAGATTTAAGCATGTACGGAAGCATTATCGTTGGCATTCGCGCTTACGACACTCAAAATGCAGTCGCGGCAAATAATAAGAAATTGCTTGATTTCGTTCACGATGGCGGGACCTTGGTGGTGCAATACAATGCGGACACAAACGGCTTCAATAACGGACACTTTACCCCCTATCCAGCAGAGCTAAGCCGTGCTCGCGTTTCTGTGGAGGAGGCACCAGTAGAAATTCTTGCGCCTGAAGATAGTATTTTTCACTCGCCCAACCAAATTACGCAGCAAGATTTTGAAGGCTGGATCCAGGAACGCGGCCTTTATTTTATGTCTGAGTGGGACCCTCAGTTCAAACCACTGCTTTCATGCCACGATCCAGAAGAACCCGATCAAAAGGGTGGGCTGATGCGCGCGCAATACGGCAAAGGTACATACATTTACACCGGGTATTCTTTCTTCCGCCAATTGCCGGCTGGAGTTCCCGGGGCAGTGCGGTTATTTGTGAATTTAGTTAGTGCAGGACATTAAGAACCTCGTTGGTCCCTGGTCATTTAGTCATTGTTTTTTTGATTGCTCGTTACATTTTCAGAACCACGTCTCATACAAGTTCTCGCATGAAGTTTCACTAATGACCAATGGCCGACCAATGACGCCTGCGCAGCCTGAGTCCTCACGATCAACCTCTCCTGCTTTGATTCGCGGCATTGAGCTAGGCAGCGCGACCGCACTCAACATGAACGACATGATCGGCGTGGGACCATTTATTACCATGCCTTTGATCGTGAGCGCCATGGGCGGTCCGCAGGCCATGCTGGGTTGGATTGTTGGAGCAGTTTTTGCCTTTTGCGACGGACTTGTCTGGGCAGAACTTGGCGCGGCCATGCCTGGTTCTGGCGGTTCGTATCGTTATCTGCGAGAAATCTACGGACCAAATCGGTTGGGACGTTTAATTTCTTTTCTATTTATCTGGCAGCTTTCTTTCAGCGCGCCTCTTTCTATTGCTTCTGGCTCGATTGGGCTTGCTGGGTACGCCTCCTATCTTTTCCCCGGACTGGAAAAGCAATATGCGATGCATAGTTGGGGCCTGCAGGTTCCATTGCTCGGCGCATTGCAAGTTCAGTGGAGAGTTTCAGGCGCAACATTCGTTGCGATTGCAACCATTTTAATTGCTTTAATTTTGCTGTATCGAAAAATTACCAGTATTGGATCGCTATCGAAATTTCTGTGGCTGGGTGTAGTCGGGACTATCGGTTGGATTATCTTCGCCGGGCTTACACATTTTGAAGCTGCACGCGCATTCAGCTTCCCTGCTGGCGCATTTCATTTGTCCCGTAATTTTTTTCTAGGATTAGGCTCCGCAATGCTGATTGCGACTTATGATTATTGGGGCTACTACAATGTCTGCTTTCTTGGCGATGAGGTCAAAGATCCAGGCAAGACCATCCCACGCGCGCTGCTGCTATCCATTTTTCTGGTGTCTTGTCTATATGTGGTGATGAACGTGAGTATTCTGGGTGTAGTTCCGTGGCAGGAAATGATTCAAGCCAGCCAAAGCAATAAACTCTATGTGGTTTCCATATTCATGGAGAGGACTTATGGATTATGGGCCGCAGCTCTAGTTTCAGCTCTGGTGATTTGGGCTGCTTTCGCTTCTGTTTTTTCGCTCACTTTAGGATACTCTCGGGTCCCATACGCTGCCGCCCTTGATGGAAACTATTTTCGTGCTTTTGCGCGCGTTCACCCGAAGCATCGATTTCCTTATGTATCTTTGCTTTCGCTAGGTGGCGTAGCTGCACTTTTCTGTTTTCTTTCGCTTGCGGATGTGATCGCAGCGCTTGTTGTTATTCGTATTCTGCTCCAGTTTCTTGTGCAGGCAATTGGGCTAATCGTTTTGCGCATTCGCCGTCCTGAAATGCCGAGGCCATTTCGCATGTGGTTATATCCACTTCCAGCACTGCTGGCCAGTTTCGGGTTTATTTTCGTATTGATTTCCCGTAAAAATTTTCTGAAAGAAGTTCGTTATGCAGTGGTCATTCTTATGGTCGGCATCATCATCTATTTGATTCGAGCACGGCGGTTGCGAGAATGGCCATTCGGTGCGGGCAATGCTATAGCTGTGGAGGTACCGAGTAACTAGATGGCCCGCGTCGTTCAGGCTCCGCACTCAGGAAATTCCTCGTCGAGACATTCCACATCTGCATGGGCGCCATTGCGCGAGCCATTGTTTCGTTCACTCTGGACAGCCGCTGTTGTGTCTTATACGGGCACATGGATGCAGAACGTTGGAGCGGGCTGGCTGATGACGCAGCTGACGATGTCGCCATTCATGGTCAGCCTTGTGCAAGCTGCCTCTACGGTGGCGGTTTTCCTTGTGATCCTACCCGCAGGTGCATTGGCTGATGTGGTGGATCGCCGACGATTTTTACTGACCACGCAGCTTTGGATGGTCATTGCATCCGGAGCTCTTGGAGCACTCACACTGATGCACCTGGTCACTCCCTGGGTCTTACTTACATTTACGTTTTTATTGGGACTCGGCGCGTCAATGAATGATCCTGCATGGCAGGCAATTACTCCAGAAATTATTTCGCCCCAGCAACATGCTTCTGCTGTTGCGCTCAACTCTGTTGGGTTTAATATGGCGCGAGCCGTTGGCCCTGCGCTTGGTGGATTCGTTGTAGCGAGCACAGGATCGGGCTCTGCATTTCTTATAAATGCAGCTTCTTTTTTCGGCGTGATCTTCTTTTTACACAAATGGAAACGTCCAAATCAAAGAACGCACAAAACTGAGAGCATTCGCAACGCTTTGCGCGATGGCATCCGTTATGGGCGCACCGCGCACCTTGTGCACTGTGTTTTAATCCGCACCGGAGCATTCAGCTTGGCAGCGAGTTCGTTGCTTGCGTTGTTGCCGGTCATTGCGCGGCCGCACGGCGCAACCGGTTACGGAATACTGCTGGCATCGTTTGGACTCGGCGCATTAGCTGGTGGCATAGCTTTGCCGAAGCTGCGCAATCAATACTCAGTGGATGGATTGATCGTAGGCTGCAGCATTTTATTTTCGCTTATGATCTTTGCTGCCGGACAAGGTCTTCCATTTATATTCCTGAACTTGGTTCTTTTCGGCAGCGGAATCGCATGGATTGGCATTCTTGCCTGCCTGAACGTGGCCGCACAAACCATGTCACCTGCTGGTCTTCGAGCACGCGCGTTGTCAATGTACATCCTTGTCTTACAGGGCGGTGTTGCCGTGGGCAGCGCGATCTGGGGCGGATTGGCGAGCAAAATTGGCATCTCGAACACCATGTTATTTTCGGCGCTTACACTTTTAGCAGGCTTACTTACTTTGCTCAAATATCGATTGCCGTCACGCGAACTAGATTTTGCGCCTTCAGCTGTGCTGGATTAACTCGGGTCATTTGTAATTTTGAATTATTAAAGGAGAATCACATGAAAAGAACAATGCTGGTTTTGATATGCGCTGTTTCGGCGCTACTCACTACAAATGCTTTCTCGCAAATGGCGAAGCCGGAGGATCATCTTACAGTAAGCCAGGTCTTCGATCGCTCACTTTCTAACGCTGAAAGGGAATTTGTCTCCGCGGCAGAAGCTATGCCGGAAGACAAATATTCCTTTGCACCAACGAGCGGAGAATTCAAAGGCGTGCGCACATTTGCTTTACAGGTGCGGCATGTAGCAACGGCCAATTATGAATTTGGGGCGACAATTCTTGGCGAAAAATCTCCGGTCGAACTAGGAGAAGACGCTAATGGCGCAGCTTCGCTGAAATCAAAAGATGAAATTGTGAAATATTTGAAGGACTCTTTCGCCTATCTTCATAAGGCAATTGCCAGCATCAATGAAAACAACCTGGTCTCGCCCATTAAAAGCCCCCGGGGACAGGGTTCGATAACGCGCTTGAGCATGGCGATTCTTGCAGTAGCTCATCCGTTTGATCATTACGGACAGATGGTCGAATACCTGCGCATGAACAACATTGTGCCGCCTGCCAGCCGCAGATAATTAACTCATTGCATTTGGGCCGGAAGAGCTCCGGCCCTTTTCTAATCTATTTTCCCAAAAACAGTCGGTTTTCTTTAAAGCACTAGCACCGAGGTGCCATTTACACTTCACACACTCAAAAATATCTTTAATAAAGTTGCAATAAAGTTGGCGAACGAATGTAACAGACTGTCAATAATCGTCACTATTGAGTAGATAGACGGGGGAGCGTAGGTGAAAACGAAAAGAATTAATCCAGCTCGAATTGCTGGCATTAAAGTTGTGCGGCAACAAAATACAGAACAGGAAATTGCAGATTTTCTGAAAGCTTTACATTCTTACCCAAAGCAGTTCGCTCACAATCCCCTTCTGAGCTTCGAACAGCACCTGTTCAGCATTGCCTCCGAAAATAATTTGCCTGTAAAGCAATAATAACTATCTTTTACCAGCGCCTTTTACGCTGATTTCAGCCGGCAGTAACTCTGCTGTGAGTCCTTGCGCCTTCAAGTATTCGCTAACCACAGACTTCACTTTCTTCAAACTTGTTTTCGGATCAATAAAAATCAAGACGGATGGGCCTGCCCCACTCAAAACAGCCCCCAATATTCCTGACTTTCCCGATAATTTTTGCAGCGCGGGAAGCAGAGTACACAATGCTGCACGATAAGGTTGATGAATGCGATCATCGAGAGCGGCAGAAATTAAATCCGTTCGCCCCTGCGTGAATGCTGCAAGCAATAACATCGAATTCTGGATGTTTACAACCGCATCCGCGCGCGAGTAATTCGCAGGCAAGACACTCCGCGCCTGTTCGGTTGAGAGTGCCTGCTCAGGAATGGCGACAAGCAGAGGCCACTTCCCTTTCGGCTTAATAGTGGCGACCTGGGCTTCCTCTTCCGAAGCCATACGTGCCACGGCAAGCCCGCCCATCCAGCAAGCAGCGGCATTGTCGGGATGATGCTCCCGCTGCGATGCTTCGCCAACGATTCGGCTATCGTTCCAGCGCAATTTGCCGAAGTGAACTGCTAAAGCGATCCCGGCAAGACGCGCAGCTGCGGATGATCCGCAGCCTTTCCCGATGGGAATTTCGTTGTGAATTTGCAAAGCAAGAGGCTGTACGCGCTTATCCTCAGCTTCAAGCACCTCACGATAAGTCGTCAGCATGAGATGGTTTTCGATACAGCCGCAAATATCTGAGTCGCGGCCTGTGGCTTCGATGGAAAATTTATCGCTTACACGAGCGTTGAGTTTTAAATAAATTCCCAACGCCAGCGCAGCGGCATCAAAGGCCGGCCCCAGATTGGCTGAAGTTGCCGGCAATTGCAGTTTGAATGTAGTGCCGCGAGAGTTTTTTCTGGATTGGCTCGGCATGCTAGTTGGAGCGTTCGCTCCGCTCTTCCAATTCCAGCAATTTAACCACTGATTCGGCACTGGCATCGAGCACGACAGGTGCCCGTTGCTGAAAGGCCAAGATAGATGCCTGCTTTTCTTCTGGAGTTCCAGTAAACAAATCGCCGCGATGAAATTTTAAGGTGAAATCCGGATCTTTAAGCAGATGCCCAGTCAAAATTAAAACCACTTTCTCGCTACGTTTTACAAATCCACTTTTCACAAGCTTTTTGAGGCCAGCTAGTGTCACTGCCGAGGCAGGTTCGCAGCCAATGCCGTCTGCACCGATTTCCGCTTTGGCCTGCGCGATTTCAACGTCAGTGGCTTGTTCAACCGTGCCATCAGTTGCCTGCAATACACGCACCGCTTTTTTCCAGCTTGCTGGATTGCCGATCCGGATTGCCGAAGCCATCGTGTCGGCTTTTACTGGAACCAATTCCTTGCCGCCATTTTCACGAATCGCACGAACTAAAGGATTTGCTCCCTGGGCCTGAATTATCGAGATTTTCGGCAGCCGTGAAATCAAGCCCAATTCTTTTAATTCCAGCACAGCTTTGCCAATGGCGGAAGAGTTTGCCAGATTTCCTCCGGGAACAATAATGTGATCTGGCACCTCCCAATTAAATTGTTCAAGTAGTTCGATGACCGCCGTTTTTTGACCTTCAAGCCGATATGGATTCACCGAGTTGAGCAAATACACCGGCATGCGTTGCACAACTTCATTCAACACACGCATGCAACCGTCAAAATCTGTTTTGAGCTGACAGGTAACAGCGCCGTAGTCGAGCGATTGTGAAAGCTTGCTCCAGGTAATTTTGCCATCAGGAATCAGAACCAGGCTGCGCATTCCGCCACGTGCGGCATAAGCCGCCATTGATGCTGAGGTGTTTCCGGTGGAAGCGCACGCCACCCAATGGAAACCTTCCTGGCGAGCAAACGAAGCAGCTGTCGTCATTCCGGTATCCTTGAACGAACCAGTGGGATTCATGCCCTGATGCTTGGCGAATAAACTTTCTACACCTGCGCCGCGAGCGCACGATGGAAGCTCATAAACGGGAGTGTTGCCTTCGCGCAACGTAATCGCACGATTTCCATCCCGTAGGTCAGGCAGAAGATCACGAAAACGCCATACACCGCTTTGATCCTCGGGTAACAATGAGGTTCGACGTTGCTTCCAGACCGATTTCAACATTGCAGCGGCAAACCTGGATTCACCGCTCTTCCATCCGGGATATACCACTTCCAAAAGGTCGCCGCAGTGCGCGCAGCGCGCGTTTTGCGCCAATGTAGAGGCGATTGCGCCACAGCCAATGCAACGTAATTGCGACACTTCCGATTGCGACAATTCGCTTTTAGACACTACTGCTGTTTGCTCCATCATGAACTTATCTAAGATATGGGAACTGCCTTGAATATGCTACTTGACATTCCGCAAATACTGGTCTGTTTTGTTGATCCAGTCTTCGCGCGGAGGATTGAAGATATCAACATCCTCTGTGTCTTCAAGCGCTTCCGCACTGTGCGGCATGTGCGGCGGAATTATCAGCACCTCGCCAGCCCGGACGACAATGTCACGTCCATCAATCGTAAATTTTAAGGCGCCTTTTACTATGTAAGCGACTTGCTCATGATAGTGACTGTGCAAGGGCACGAGTCCGCCTTTTTTAATGAACAGTCTCGCAAGCATGACATTCTGGCCGTACATAAATTGCCGCTGAATAGACGGATTCAAATCCTCCATTTCTATGGAATCCCAGGAAACATATTTCAACTCTGCCTTTGCAGCAACTTTTTCCATTTGTTTGGGATGAGCTGCTTTTTTCTTCGTTGTCTTTGTCTTTCGGTTGGCTTTGTTCCCAACTTTTTTCTTTGCTCGCTTTAGTTTTGGCATATCTAACCTTTCATAGTCCGCGATAAGCTCCGCCATCCACTAAAATCGTTTGCCCCGTAATAAAAGATGCCCGTTCCGATGCAAGCCAGACCACTGTATCGGCTACCTCGCGTGGTTCGGCGATACGCTTGAGCGGAGTATCTGCCGCCCAGCGATCATAAATATCCTTCTCCGTTTTACCCTGAGACGAAGAAAGAGTCTTTGCCAGAACTTTCAAGCGGTCTGTATCTGTATAGCCGGGGCCTACATTGTTCACCAGAATCCCGTCCTTGCCAAACTCATTGGCAAGGCTCTTCACCAGACCAACCACAGCTGTCCTTACGGCATTCGAAAGAACCAGATTCGGTATCGGCTGTTTTGTCGTAGCTGAGGTCAATGTAATAAAGCGGCCCCACCGTTTGCGTTGCATGTGCGGGATCACTTCGCGGGCAAAATACGCGACGCTCAAAAAATTCTGGTCAACGGTTTTGTTCCAGTCCTCCTGGGTAACATCCATAAAACCCTTGGCCGGAGGACCGCCTGCATTCGTGACGCAGATATCCGCGCTTCCAAATCTGGTTATCGTGGCTTCTACAAATTCTTTCCAGCACATTGGGATCCTAAGCTTAGAATTCCACGTGGACAAGTTGTC